>JAEEGL014920827.1_pt1 | contig 122126 bp, 107 predicted proteins | sample 9134231 | NCBI WGS metagenome assembly JAEEGL01 (sample SAMN16246548, study PRJNA631951) | gut metagenome | biome: gut microbiome; feature: rumen; material: fiber-attached | host: Bos | place: Iran: Karaj | collected 2018-10 | reverse complement strand
CCACCAGAAGTAGTATATTTCACACCACCAATGATCACCATCACAACTGCGAGAATACCAACAACATAGAGAACACCGTTGATGATGTTAGTTACAGCACCACCACTGCCCATAAGGTTATCTGGGACGCCATTACCTTTACTATTGTTTATGCCATCCATATAAGAACCCGAATTCACCGCATATGCTGATCCTGCAGGTAGAAGACATGCACCAATGCCAATTACGGCTAATGCTACAACCATTAACGCACATTTAATTTTATACATAATTGCTTTTCTTCCTTTCGCTTAACTTAATTATATATTAACAAAAGCATTATAATCTAGCAAGACCATCTTTCGCAAAACCAAACGCCGCCCATCAATAAACTAGCTCTATACAATTTTAGATTTTAGTAACCACAAAGTTGATAATCGCATAAGCCAGAATTGCAATCATAAGACCAACGATACCATAGAGAATCGTATTCTTCGCGCTAGTGACGGCTTGTTGGTTGCCACCAGAAGTTGTGTATTTCGCGCCGCCGATGATTACCATCACAACTGCAAGAATACCAACAATGTAGAGAACACCATTGATGATACTAGTTACTTCAACATTAAGGTCTTCTGGAACATCAGTGCCCTTAGCAACATCTATACCTTCTCTCCAAGATCCGTCAGTCAAAGTAGCAGGCGCCTCTTCCTCGGGCTCTCCGGCCTCCTCCGCAGGCTCCGCATATGTGTATAGTGTCATAGCCCCAACCCCAGCTAAAGCTAACGCAAACGCGACAACTACAATTTTAATCTTCGAACCAATGCCCATCTACTCTTTTCCTTTCATTTAACTATAAGCATAATATACCAAATTCTGACCACCACGTCAAAACCAGCCTTCGTTAGTTTGACCTAGATCTTGTCAACCACAAAGTTAACAATTGCATACGCGAGAATCACTACCACCAAACCAATTATCGAAAAAAGAATTGTCCTCTTTGCCTTTGTCACCGTCGCCGGATTTCCCGCGCTCGTTGTCATTTGTACACCACCAAAAATCACCATTGCAACTGCAATTGTGCCAGCCACAAGAAGAAGAGTATTGATTACGTTCGTTTGGATATCGCTCGTTCTCGTCGAACAGCTAGCCCCACTACAATACCCAGGTAACTCGCTCAACGCATTCACTAGCTCAGCGCTATTCGCCGCTCCATCAGCATACGTATCCGATATTGGCAAAAATCCAACCCCAATCAACGCTAATGTCAACACGACCATTACGATCTTCAACCTTAATCCTAAACTCATTTATATCCCTTCATTAATATAAGCCCAATATATCAAACTACACTTCATGTGTCAAAATCACCTCCGACAGAAATCCTTATAGTCTATCAACCACAAAATTAACAATCGCGTATGCCAAAACCACAACCACTATACCAATCACGGAATATGTTATTGTCCTCTTTGCCTTTGTCACCGTCGCCGGATTTCCCGCGCTCGTTGTCATTTGTACACCACCAAAAATCACCATTGCAACTGCAATTGTGCCAGCCACAAGAAGAAGAGTATTGATAACTTCCTTTGCAATGCCATTCGTGACCTCCGTACATTCCTCACCCTTGCAGGGATTAGGCAATCCATTATTGATCGCGTTTTCAACTTCTCCACTCACCAAATCATTCTCGGCACGTGTTGGCGTCGAGCACACACAAACCCCAAATATCGCCAAAACCAGAGCTATTACAGCAACTTTCAAATCCAAAACACGTCGCACCTTCCACCTCCTTAATCAATAACGCAACGCTACATCGCCTTTACCGCTTTTAGAATAAACGTTACAATTGCATATGCTAGAATCGCGATTATTAACCCAGTCACCGCACCGGTAATCGTCTTAGTCGCTTTATTTATTCCCGCTGGATCTCCAGCGCTCAGCATGTACTTTATGCCACCCACAATAATCAGAACAACCGCCGCAAAACCAGCCAAGAACAACAAATCCTTCACGACTACCCCAATAATGCCCAAGATCGTGCCGGTCAATGACCCAGTTGTAAAATTATCCTGAGAGATATTTCCGCTATCATCACAAGTCAAGTTAGCATACCAAGGATCCAAACCAAAAAACTTCACATCCGCACAGTTAGCAGCAAACACAGAAACCGGTAGCAGTGCCCCTATTAACATTAATAACCCCATCAAAACCCCAAGAAAACTTTTTTTCATCATAAATCTATTATAACACAAAAGCCAAGCGTTCAATAAAACCATTTCCTCCTTGACTTTTTTCTCTATGTGTGTTAAAATTTACCAGATAACTACCTCTATGAGTGTTCTAAAAAAAGCAAAATATGTCTTTATATCCTTGGGCGCTCTTTTCGCCAGTTTATTACTGTCTTTCAATGTCCTTTCTACCCCTGTTTTTGCCGAACCAGACAACAACAATAATCAGGACACAACTCAAGAAGAAAATCAAAACAATCAACAAAACAATCAACAAAATCAAGAAGAGTCCACGAACACCTGTTATGACGAATCAGGATCTCTTGGTTGGCTAGTTTGTCCATCTACTGGCTTTCTTGCTCGTATCACTGACGGGCTCTACAATATCATCGAAAGCCTCCTTATTCTAAAGCCACTCACGACCGATTCTGATTCTCCATACCATCAAATCTGGTCCATCTTCCGCGATATCACCAACGTCATCTTTGTCATTTTCTTTCTTGTGGTCATTTACTCTCAAGTTACTGGAATTGGCATCTCAAATTACGGCATCAAAAAACTTCTCCCCAAAATTATCCTTTCGGCCATTCTTATAAACTTGTCCTACATCATTTGCGCTGCTTTAGTAGATGTCTCCAACGTCGTAGGTTCATCGTTGAAGGGAATATTCGCCAATGTGGAAGAAAGCATCACCGCTACTGGAATTATCACCAGCTTAGGAGAGGGAACCAGTATCGACTTCAGTTCAATCCTCGCTGGTCTCACAGGTGGAGCGTTGTTAGCTGGCTTAGCAATTAGTGCAAGTGGCGGGCTTGGAGCGCTCTTCATCTCACTCATCCCGGTCTTACTCGGCGCCGTTGTTGCAGTCGTCGTCGCTTATCTCACCATTGCTATGCGTCAAGCTCTCGTCTATCTCCTCATCATGGTCAGCCCTCTCGCCTTTGTCTGCCAACTTCTTCCAAACACGGAAGGGTGGTTCACAAAGTGGAAAAAAGCACTTTCTCAAATGTTGTTCTTCTATCCATCTTTTGCTGCACTTTTCGGAGCCAGCTCGCTTATCGGGTGGACAATCATCGCCGCAGCAGAAGACGGCTTTGCACTCGTTCTTGGTATAGCCGTTAAAGTCGTCCCGCTCTTTGCGTCATGGTCACTCCTTAAAATGTCTGGAACTCTCCCAGGGCAAATCGGTGCCGCCATCAACAAATACGCCCAAAGACCAGTCGGTGCCGTTCGCAGCTGGAGCAACGACGAAGCCGCTTACAGACGCGCTCGTTACCTCGGCAGTCAGCCGCGCACCTGGCAATATGGCCGCAAATTTGGTCAATCTATGCAAGATCATAAAGTTCGTCGTCTTTCCGATACTCAAAAGTATCTCGAAATCTCCAAACTTCGCAGCTCTGCCTACGCGTCCCAAATTCGCGATCCGGTTACTGGCAAAGTGACCAAACGCGGTCGCCAACTAACTGCACTCACTGGTCAAGGCCTGAATTATCAACGCATCATCATGAAGAATGCCAACGATGCCGAAAAAGGCCTAGCCAATTACGCCTCTAACAAAGCCGATAAAGAAAGACTTACTGCCATTGATGTGGGAAACATGGAAGCATCAGACGAGCTTTACTATGAAACCGCCCGTGGCGAAAAAGTTCGATTTGACAATACTCAAAGTCGTCAAGATCGTATCAACGCTGCATTAAACGCCAACAGCAACGCCGCATTCAATGCTACCAGACGAGCCCAAGAACTCGCTCGAACCGTCAACGCTGCCGACCTTGAGCGCTACAAACGCATTAGCACTGCACTTGAAGGAGATGTCCTCGGCACTCACCTCGTTGGGGCTAATGCTGCATCCGATCTTGGCAATCAAACCGCCGTCATGGGCAAAAAGTTCTCGACCTACTTCCAGAGCATTCCACCAACTCAAGAGCTCTATGATCGCCTCTTCCAACTTACTGGCACCGACCATATATCTAAAGACATTGACCCAATCATTGCTGGTCTCACAGCTCTCAATATGCGTGGTGATACCGACCTTGTCACCAATGTCGTTGAGCGCATGCTCGAAACGCAACAAATTCGCCTCGGCACTCATGCTTCCCAATCTCTTGCCAATTTCTGTATGTTTACCGCTAAAGACACAGATGTCTTTCTCCGCCGTTTTGGCAAATACATTAACCTCGAAACAGCACGTGTCTATAACGAAGGCCAATCCAAGCCTAAACGCAAAAACGACATCTTAACTATGAATGAATATATTACTGGTTCCTATGACGAATATGACGCAGATGGTAATCTCGTCCCAGGTGATGGCAAGTCAAAACTGAGCCTTGCTCAGCTCGTTGAAGGTACATCCCTCGATGGCGTTGAACGTACTTACTTTGATAACATGGCCACTCGCATCCGTAATGCATATGTCCACAGAAATGGCGACAATCCACCAGATCCCGATGAACTTGCTGCTTTTAAAGCAAAAATGACTGACATTGAAAACGCTATGGCGCCTGCCTTCATCTCTGCTATGCTTAAATACCCATCAGGCTCTGAGCCAATGGTTAACGGTGCAGCCGATTTAACCGGCTACAAACGCAAAGGTAAAAGCTATATTCCACGCTGGGAGGACCCAGACGATCCATACTACGGCGTCGGATTAGAGTTCTTTGCTAAACGCGTTCGAAATTATCTCGGCTGGCAAACCCCACAACAAATCCTCTCTCTCCGTACTGATGTGTTCTATCCAATTATTGAAAACCTCGCCGATGATTATGCAAGACGAATCAAAGCCCACGAAGAGGATCCAGAAAACAATCCAGATCCAGCCGATGAAATCGCGCCAGAATTGAAAAAAATTGTCGATGTCCCAGAATCAGATGTTCCTGAATGGTTCACGCCAAAAGAAATTGGCAGAGACGATTCGCCTGAAGAAAAAGCCAGGAAAAAGGCTTGGAACGATGCGCACGCCGAAGAACGCACCGCATTGCGTAAAAAATTCGCCAAGATTGCCTTCATGGATCTTCTCTTCAAGAACAATACTCTCGATCAAATCATGACTTCCCGCCGCTCTGGTGCTGCTAACGCCGCCAAACGTGCCGTCCGTGACTTCCTCGGTCTCGACTCCGACGACTTCGTCGAGGATTATCGCGACGATTCTAATGAGCGTAAAAAGAAACATCGTATTGAGCGTCAGCGTCGTCGTGAACATCCAGAAGAATTCCCAGAAGAAGAAACTACCGAAGCGCATTCTGAAACCGGCGAATCGGATTTCCCACCTATATATGACGCTGATGGACGCGAATTCCTCCGTGAAACATTCAGACAAATGTTTAACGATGATCCAGAGTCCGAAGACTTTTACGCTGAGGCCTTCGATGAATTAGTTGCCCGTGGTCTCGATCTTGCCTCCGAAAAACTACGTGATTATTATGAACGTAACCCGCATATTTCCAACCGCGACCTCCTTGAATTTATCCTTGGCTTGCTTGATGATGATGAGAACTTCTAGAAAAATCCCGCTCGTAAAATCATTACGCCTATGGTAAAATAATAACATGGCGGTTCATAAAGTTCCTCAAGACGTTGAGGCGGACGATAAACTTCTTGGCCCTTTTTCTTTTCGCCAATTCATCTATCTCTTAATCGTCGCCGCACTCATAGCTTTAGCGTGGGCATTGGGTCAAATATTCCCATTATTTGCAATCTTACCAATCCCACCAGCCATCTTTTTGCTGATCCTTGCCCTTCCTCTCCGAAAAGACCAGCCAATGGAAACATATATTGCCGCTTTAATCAGCTTCTACACAAAGCCCAATGCTCGTTATTGGTTCCCAGGGCAACGCGAATCTACCATCGAAATCATCGCCCCTAAAATCGTCGAAAAGAACCTTACTCGTGACATTACAGAAGAAGAAGCTGGCCGCCGTCTTTCATTCTTGGCCAACGTCGTCGACTCTGAAGGGTACTCAATCAAAGATGGCTTCACGCCTCAAGCCAGTACAACGGTTAGGGATGAATTCGTTGCCGAAGCCGAAGCTGCTCCAGATATCTTTGAAAACTATCAATCTACGCAAGTAGCCGAAGGACTTTCGACCGAGGCTGATCGCCATCGCGCCGAAGTAATCCAACAAATGCGCGCCGCAATCGCCGCAAACAACCCGATCCAAAACGAACAACCACCTGCACCAGAACCACCAATGCCTAATTTCAATCCAGCTAACCTCGCTGCTCCAGCTCCAGCTTTCAATCCAGCTACCCTCGCCACCACTCCAACACCCAATAACCAAACCATATCTGCCGCCAAAGCCATCAACCCCACTCAAATCCCAACAGATTCTCTCCCTTCAAACCCTCTAGCTCAAACCGTCAATATTCCTCAAACACAACCTCAACCAGAACCAGAATCACCTCGTTCAGAAGAACCTACTGCCCACCATGATCGACTTGTCGCCCTGTCGAAAAATAAAGAATTTACCGTTGCGACAATTGCAAAAGAAGCTCATCGCAAATCATCGCGAAAAAACAACGGAGATGAAGTTTATATTAGTTTACACTAAATAGGAGAAGAACCAATGAACCCGCAACAACCCCAAACAAACGTATCTGCGAACGCCGGTGTCTATCCAGGACAACCTTTACCTGCAGGCTCCGTACCTAATAGCGGACAAAACAACGTCGCGCAAGCCACTTCTGACCATCCACAATCCACTCAAACCACCCTTCTCATTTCCGAGCTTCGCGATGGCATGGTTATCATGAAAGATGGTTCTTTCCGCGCTGTTGTCGCTTGCCAATCCATCAACTTCGACCTTATGAGCGAGACCGAACGCGAAGGTGTCGAGTATTCATATCAAAACTTTCTCAACTCGTTAAACTTCACCACACAAATCCTCATTCGTTCTCAACGCGTCGATATTGGTCCATATATCGCTAGGCTCGCCGACATTCGTCGCAACAACGATAACATGCTTCTTGGTATCCTTATGGACGATTATATAAACTTCATCGACATCCTTTCTCAAGAAGCGAACATTATGGATAAAAGCTTCTTTATCGTCATCCCTTACTATCCTTCCGCCGAATACGAAAAACAACTTTACGAAACTAAAAACCTAATCTCCGTCTTCCAAAAAAACAAGGTCCAACCCGTCACTCGTATTGATCGTGCGACTTATGACAAAGCTTCTACTGAAATCAACAACCGCGTAGAAACCGTAACATCTGGCTTATTCCAAATCGGCATTCGTTCCGTCCGTCTCAATACCAAACAACTTGCCGAACTCTATTACGACTTTAATAACCCTGATACAGCCGTTCGCGAACCGCTCGTCGATTTCACAAAACTGGCTACTACATATGTCAAGAAAGGAATGCCAAATGGCTAAAAGGAACAAACCGTCTGCAGCGCAAATCGCAGCGCAAAACCAATTAGACGAAGACAAGCAAATACAACAAGCGTTCGAGCAAGGCATTAGCACTCTTCGCGATCTCATTTCTCCATCCAGTATAGAAATCAAATCCGATTATTTCCGCATAGGCACTAAATATGGCCGTACATTATATATATACGGTTACCCTCGTGAACTTTATACTGGTTGGCTATCTCCGCTCATTAATATCGACGAAGTCCTTGATATATCCATGTATGTCTACCCAGTAGACACCGGCGTAGTCATGAAAAATCTCCGCAAAAAGGTCACTCAGCTCGAAGCATCCATGAACGTCAACGCCGAAAAAGGACGCGTTCGTGATCCAGAGCTAGAAGCAGCCATCAATGACGCCGAAGAGCTCCGCGATCAACTTCAAGTCGGAGCTGAACGCTTCTTCCGTTTTGGTCTTTATGTAACCCTTTGGGCAGACTCACTTGATGAACTTAAATTTGTTCAACAAAAAATCGAAACTATGTTCGGCCAACAAATGGTCTTCTCGAAAGTGGCCACTTCCCAACAAGAGCAGGGAATGCAATCGTGCATGCCACAATGTACTGACCAACTTCAAATCAGAAGAAACATGAATACCGGCGCCATATCCACTTCATTCCCATTCACATCTGCAGATTTAACTCAAGAAAAAGGCATCCTTTATGGTGTCAATATGCACAATAACGGCCTCGTCATATTTGACCGCTTCTCGCTAGAAAACGCCAACATGGTAGTCTTCGCTAAATCTGGTGCAGGTAAATCATTCACTGTCAAACTTGAAGCACTTCGTTCTATGATGATCGGAGCCGAAATCATCATAATCGACCCAGAAAACGAATATCAAAAGCTTTGCGACGCAGTTGGTGGCTCATATATCCGTCTATCGCTAAATTCTGATGTTCGCGTTAATCCGTTTGATCTTCCAAAAGTCGTTGATAGTGAAGACGCCAACGACGCACTTCGCGCCAACTTAGTAACTCTGCACGGCTTATTCCGTCTAATGCTTGGCGGAGCCACAATTAACGGTCAACCAGCCGCTCCTCTCACCCCTAACGAAGAAGCTGATCTCGATCAAGCCTTAATTGATACCTACGCCCGCGCCGGTATTACTTCCGATCCACTCACTCACCAATCTACGCCACCGACCATCATTAACCTTTACGATACTCTATTGCATATGGATGGCACTGGTCCACAACTCGCTCAACGACTCAGGAAGTACACCACCGGTACTTTTGCTGGCATTTTCTCTCAACAATCCAACGTAGACATCAACAACCAGATGGTAGTATTCAACATTCGTGATCTTGAAGATGAACTACGTCCAGTAGCAATGTATATCGTGCTCTCACACATTTGGAACGTCGTCCGCGCCGAACAAAAACGTCGCCTTCTTATCGTCGATGAGGCCTGGCAACTCATGCAATACGAAGATTCCGCTAACTTCCTCTTCTCTCTCGCCAAACGCGCACGTAAGTACTATCTCGGGCTCACTACGATCACCCAAGACGTCGAAGATTTTATGTCAACCAAAATGGGCCGTGCTATCGTTGCGAACTCATCCATGCAACTGCTCCTCAAACAATCTTCTTCCGCCGTCGACATACTCTCTGACGTCTTCAAACTCACGGACGAAGAAAAGAAACGTCTTGCGAACTTTCCAGTTGGCCAAGGACTCTTCTTCGCTGGTAGCAACCACGTTCATATTCAAATCATTGCTTCAGAAACCGAAGAATCTCTCATCACGACAAACCCTGGCGCACAACAAAGATAACCCCACCCCAAGAGCGACCACACCAAATCTTCCTTTATGGCATATTTATGCTATAATATTATCAAATGGTCAAACGTTGCTTATCAATAATAATGACTCTCGCCATTGTTGTTGCTGCTTCACTTACTAGTTTCTACTCCAAATCTGCACACTCTCTTTCCAGATCCGACTTAAAAAGTTATGCCCAAAACAACATTATGTTTATTAATAACGGAGACTCGAACGACTGCATTGATGGGGATCTCGTCGACCTTGGCGACAACGTAAAAACCGCTCTCAATTATTTAATGTCCAAAGGTTACACTGCAAATTCCGCCGCCGGCATAGTCGGTAACCTAGTCGCCGAATCTGGCGTTGTTCCAAACAAAAAAGAAGGCGGGCAGTTAATCACCGACGAATCTTGGCGTCTAACAGAATGGGAGTTATACGGTAAACGTGGCTTCGGAATCGCGCAATGGACCTCAAGGGGCCGCCAAACAAATCTACAGAACTTCGCCGATGAAAACGGCCTTCCTGTTATTTCCATGGAGGCCCAGCTTGGCTTTCTTTTTCTAGAACTTCAAAAGTATTCAGGCGCCAAAGTTGAAAATCTCAACGCAAAGTCGTTCGAGGAAGCCGCTTTCTACATATATCGTTTTTACGAAACTCCTCGTTCCAGTTTCTGTACCACTAATGATCGCGCCGGTTGCTACAACAATTACGCTCCCCGTTCATATTCCGATCTCAGCCCAACCGAAACCTCATCAGCATACAGCGCTTTCAAGAACCGTCTCAATCTAGCACGTTCTGCACTAGCTAAAATCGGCGAACTTGGTAATATTCCAAGCTCTGGCGGCCCTTCAATCACCTGCAATGGCATTTCTCCAAATTCCGAAGGTGCTCAAAAAATCGTAGATACTGCCATAGCTATGTCTTGGCCAAACTCAGATGGTTATTGCGAGTCTCTCTTGGGTCGTACGGCTTGGAAATCTCGAGCTACCGGTGGTACTCAAGCATGCTCTAACACCATTAACGCCGTTGCTAAAAAAGCTCAACAAGCTGTTGGAGGCCTGTCGTTACGTGATTGCGGAAAGTTTGTAGGCGCAGTATTAATCTACTCCAACGTCGATACGGATTTTCCAAAAGTCGGTGTGCGCTCTCAAATGGCCTACATGGAATCTAGCAAAAAATGGACCAAAGTATCCAACAGCGGAGAAGCGTTCTCTATGTCTAATCTCCAACCTGGCGATATTCTTGCTTACTCTGCCGGAAACCTCGGTCCAACTGCCGGCCACATCTTTATCTGGATCGGCGATCGATCAGTTAAAGGTGCCGCTTGCCCCAACGGACAATGCCAAATCAATATCGCTACCGCTTCTTACAATAGTTGGACACCATCACTTAATTATCTTTCTCGTATGACCGCATCTTATAACGGAAACTCTTATCCATTCTCAGTCTATCGTCTCGCCGCCGATCCTTCAGCAAATATTCCAGCTAACGAAATTACCAGCGACGAAAGTTCGAATGAAGGAGCTTCTAGCTAATGCCATCTCATCGCTTTAAAACCTTCTTTCACGAACACAAAACGATTGCCGTCGCCGCTATTATCGGTATATTTCTCATACTAGCAATCATTACCGTAATCATAATAATTGTAGCAAACTTAGATAACGACGGCGTTGAAGGAGATGATTCTTCGAGCTTTGACACTTCTCTCGCCGAAGATTATGCAGCATTAGCAACAGACCAATCATTTGGTATCTCAAAATATCTGCCAATCGTCTCCACCAGTCCATCCTATAAAATAAACTACAGCCTCTCGTCCGATGAAGCAGGGAATTATAGCTTCCAACTTGTTTTGTCGGCCTATTCAGCATCTGCTCGCGATCCAATGATTAAGCGATTATTGTCCGAGAACTTCGGAGAGTACGATCCATTAAACTACAATATAGAAATAACTAACTATTATGACCCTTTTACCAATTACACCTTAGACGATCTTAAAACCAACAACTATCCGAGCGGCATCGAAAAACGGAACTATTACTCCTTCGACAACTCAGATTATTCAGCTCAAACTCTCACCCATACTTTATATGACGGAACTATCAATGTTTATCGCTTCTTATTAAAAAGTGACGAACCAATTACCAAACCTCGCCTATTATTTACATATCAAGATATTCCTTCTGTAGATAAATCAATAATCAAATCCCTCAATTCATTAGAATAAAACTTCCGCTTTCATCATTTATTATTCTTATGATAAAATAGAATTGTAATGCGGAAAAATGTCTTTTTCATTATTATCTCTCTAGCCATCCTATCGGCACTTGCTTACACAACAAGCACATATGCGCGTAAACTCACCCAACAAGAGCGCAAATTCTACGCCCAAAACAATATCATATTTACCATACCATGTGGCGATAACGAAGAAAGCTGTGACTCATCTTCTCCCGGCGGAAGAATATCCGGCGACGGTTGTTTTACAGAGTTCGGTGATACTCCCGAAGATAATGCAAAGACTGCCCTTGTTTACCTAATGAGCGTAGGCTATAGCCCCGCCTCAGCTGCAGCCATAGTTGGTGTCATGAGTATGGAAACCGGCGGCGGACACGGAATAAAGCCCGATTTGATCGAAGGCGGTAAAACCATCACCGATACATCTTGGCGTGCCGACACTTGGAATTGCAAAACGGAAAACGACGGCAAATGTGGATTCGGGATTATGCAATGGACCGACAAAGAAGAAAAAGCTAACCTTCAAGCACTCGCTGACCATTTAAGCCTTCCCGTTATTTCATTAGAGCTACAACTAATCTTTTTAGTCCGAGACCTCGCTTGCTCAAAAGAAGCCGACTGCGACAGAACCGATCCAAACGCAATGCACAAGAAAAACGATGCGTATGCCTATTTCGATGTAGATTCTCTTAATAAATACTCCGCTTCTTCCGTAGACGAGGCTGTCTTTTGGATTACTCGAAGATATACCATTCCTTGGTTTATTTGCAATGATGTCGATGGCGACGGTGTTTGTTACCGCAGCGGAAAAACACTAGTGCATGTTCCCGCAAAGTACCCAGAAGGCGCCAACGCAGCCAGATCAAACGGCGGCGGTAATTATCTATCGAGCGGCAACAAGTACCTCTCTGTTGCGCAAGAACTTTCTAGTCAAGTAGACACGCTTTGTGGCGGTGGTGGCGGAAACCCAGGCACTCCAGCGTCGACAGATGCCCAGTTAATTGTAGACACCGCCCTAAAAATGTCCTGGCCAAACGACGATGGTCAGTGCCGCACATCAAGTGGCTTTATTAATTGGACCGTCGATTCGCCCGCACAATGCAAAACAACACTCACCGACTACGCAAAATCAATTACTCGTCTATCCGACGGAAGTAGCCTTCAGGATTGCGGTAAGTTCGTCTCATATGTCTTACGAAATACCGTGGACGCCGCATTCCCAGAACTCGGCGTCAGCAAAATGATCCCTCACTTAGAAAGCTCCTCTAAGTGGAAAAAAGTATCTACTGATGGTACAACCTACAGCCTTTCCAATCTTCAATCTGGTGATATTTTAGCCTTCTCTAAAGAGGGTGGCTCAGCAAAAGAAGGTCATATTATGATTTATATCGGCAACACAGGCGGATCGCCACGCTCCGTCAAATGCGGATCTTCATATTGTAATGTTTATATGGCAGAAGCTAGCTATCTATCCAGCACACCAAGGCTTACAAAACGTTCCAGTTTGGTCTCTCCGTCAACCGGCATAAACTACTCCGTATTCCGCTACGTAGGAGGATCTTAACATGAACAAGAATAAAAGACAACGCATCATTATCGCTATTGGAGTGGTAATAGTATTCGCTGGTATATTATACTATTCCTTTTTTAAACAAACTCCAAAACAAGAAGAATACACAGATTCAAGAGCGGCAGATTTAGATCTTGAGCAAGAACTTGCTCTTGCTGATTCTAACCCAATTTCAAAAGTACTCCCAATAATTAATAAATCACCATACTATTACATTGGCCCACTCTTCTATTTAGACAAAGATAATAATCTCGCTTTCGCACTAGAAATTACCTTCGAATCAGAAAACGGCAAAACCGCCGCTTTGTCCCGTCTGCAAGAACAAGGTCTTTCAGAATACAACCCCTCCAAATACACCATCTTCTATACCGAATCGGCACTTCGTCGCTAAGACAACCACCAAAACCACCACACATCAACATCAACGCTTTATTCGTCACTGTATTTATGCTAAGATAAAATAGTAATGCATAAAAATACTCTTTTTATCGTCGCTTCTTTAGTTGTATTATCAGCTCTTACCTACACCTCAAACGTTTATGCGCGACGCAAACTTACTGAGCAAGAACGTAAGTTCTACGCTCAAAACAACATTATTTTCACTTATCCGTGCGAAAACGAATCTGACTGCAGTAGTTCTTCGACATCCAGCGAAGGAGAAGTTGGCGGAGGAGAAGAAGGGAGCCCGGTTAGTGGACCAGAAGGCGTAGATGTTTCCAAAGAAGTTTTTAAACCTTGCCCTACAGACCAAGTCTCTTCCTCAACCCATAGTGGAAATTACTACACATACACAAGTGGTGGCGTAACTTATAATGTAGCCAACACAGCTCTTGACCTCGACAGCTACATCAAATACCTCAACAGACGACACATTGCTCAAGATGGCAAAACTTGCGATCCACTAACCGGCAAGTGTTATCACAACTCGTCTTTATCTTGCGATAAAGACGAATACTGTGACTGGGGACATTGTCTACACTTCGCAACAGTCTTCGCTGGTAATCTCAGTAGAGGAGAGTGCACTTCTACCGACTACGGCGCCGCCAACTACGCTGGCGCCATCAGTCAAGCTGATCCTCACAAAAACGAAGATGAAAGCAACAAGCTCCTCACTCTTCAAGTCATTTATGACGCTATAATGTCTGGAAAAGTCGCGGTGGTAAAAGTTGCATCTGGCACGTCACGACATTTCGTAGTTGCCGTTGGCATTAGAGCCGGCGCCAATCGTTCAAGCCTAGTTGATTCTGATATGCTTGTTCTTGACACTAATGGACAACTTAAAAACACGCGCGTACTCTTCTTTCAAGCTGGCAAAGGTGGGTACTGGGTAAAGGTAGCCTAGTTATGCAGGGAACCCATCAAAAACTTCCACGCTGGCTCCTTCTCGCCACCATCGCTTTTGGTGTAATCATCTTATTAGCTATTGTGATTCTAAAAAAGGGAACTCCGGCCCCGTTAAGCTATGAAGAACAGGAGTTTCAAAATAACGCCCACGACATCACGGAAACACCAGAGACCTTGAGCGATTCTCTTATTTCCGCCATTCAACATAATCCATATAAAGACTACCAAACAAGCTCTTCTGAAACTAAGTTTTCTAATCTTACCGCAAGAGAGCTTTGTTCTCGCGCTAACCTCACTTGTTCAGATTTGTTCTTGCAACACTTCACTGAAGTCCCTGCCATCAACCCCAACGCACTAGATTACTATTTGGATAACAGCTTGGTCGTCTTCATAATTACAAAAACGTCCACTACTATCATCTATGGCGCGCTTCGCGATATTCCAAATTACCTTATTATTTCCTCAACTCAAAAAGATTTTGACGGATATAACTATCTGTCAGCATCTGAGCTTTTCGACCCACTCACTGGTACTGAGTCTTTCTATACCCTCAAAGTCAACTAGTCTCAATATCTTCCACCGCGTTAACGCTCGTAATTATCACTTGGTTCTTTTTAAAGTTGTGCACCAAAGCCTTTTGTCTAGCCTCATCAAGCTCAGAAAAAACATCATCAAGCAATACTACGGGAGACTTTCTCACGATCTCCATAATCATATCTGCTTCAATAAACTTCAACGCTACTACTATTGATCTGACTTCTCCTCGGCTAGCCGACCCCTCTGCATCAACCCCATTGAAAACGAATTGATAATTATCTCTATGCGCACCAAAACTTGTATATCCTAGAACCTTATCCTTTTTAAATGTCGCGTCTAATTCATTTAGATACTCACTCTCGTTTGAACAGACTAGATCCTTTTTTAGTTCTATCTTCACAACATCGTCATTATTAGCGATTGAACGATAAACCTCCGTTAAACGCTTATTAATATGTTCTATCGCCAACTCACGATACTTCCACAACTCCATCCCATATCTTGCCAACATTACATTCCAAGAAAACAGCGTATCATGCGTCGTATAATCATTCTTCAATAATTCATTCCTTTGCTTTAGAGCCTTGTTATATCTAGATAATGTACTATTGTATTGTTCATTCTGCTGACTAAAGCACCTATCAAAATACGTTCGTTTGTGTGATGGTGAACTATTGATAAGATTTAAATCATCCGGTTCAAAAAGTATTATTGGATATTTATACTTTTTCGGCAATCGTGCTGTTACCTTATCGCCTACAAGAAACCTTTTCTTATTACTTTCTTTATCATAAGTAACTTGAACTCTTTCTCCATCAATATACTCAAGTTCAATTCGATAATAATCCTTATCGCGCTTTATTATCTCTTCGTCCGTCGATCTAAAACTTTTTCCTTGCATCACCTCATAAATAGCCTCTAGTATCGAGGTTTTTCCACTTCCATTCTCGCCAGAAATCATTGTTGTTTCTTTCCAGCACTTCAGTTCAAAAAGATCGTGACTTCGAAAATTGACTATCTTTACGGTTTTTATAATCATTACGATTTAAGTGGCATAATAATATGAGTATATCTATCGCTTTTTTCGTTCTTAACCACTATAGGATTAAGCTTTCCAGAAAATCCTAGCATAACGTTTTCTTCTTCTGTCGCGTTGAGCGCATCTATTAAAAATCTGGAATTGAGTGTCACGCGTTCATCTTTCGGGATATCCATCTCGATTTCTGAAGTATTTTCACCAAACTCGTTAGCTACCGATGCTACCGAAAATGTTTTCGTTGCAGTTTTTGCCTCTAACACAATCGATCCACCAACTTCTCTTGCAAACAACGCTGCTAGCTTTGTTATTCTCATCAATTCAGCTTTTTCTAAAACAATCTCCGCTTCATAATTACTCGGAATCAACTTCCGGTAATCAGGATAGCTCCCATCTATCAACTTCGAAGTAACCTCAATTTCGCCAAACCTAAATCTAACTTGCGTCTCATCAAACAGAATTTCTATCTCTTCCACTTCATCTGACAAACATCTCATTACCTCTTGTAGGGAATTAGTCGGCACAATCGCTTTTACTTCGCTCTCGACTTTATCTATAAACTTTCTTTCAGCTAGCCTATACCCATCTGTTGCAGCAATGTAGAGGGAATTATTGTCAGTGTTAAAATATACACCGGTCAACGCTGGTCGTGTCATATCATTCGAGCTCGCGACAACAACCTCAGTAACACCCGCCTTAAACTCAGCAACACCCATTTTATATTTAACAGCTCTTTTTTCATCTATCTCTGGTAATTCCGGAAAATCATCAGCAACCACACCGTTCAATGTAGAAACATATTTGTCGGTCTCAGTCGTAACTCGTGTCCCACTCACTTTAATCTTCACGATCTTATCTTTCGGCAGATTTGAGACAAATTCAGCAAGAAGTCTCGCTGGAACCGTTATAGTACCATCCTTACTTTTACTAACCGGCAAGTAATCAATAATCGCCATATCTAAGTTTGTTGTTGTTAAACTTACCTTGCCAGCATCAGATCTAATTAATACATTGCTCAGAATTGGTAAAGCGGATTTTCCGCCAGACGCTATTCTACTTACTATATTAAGAGCCTTTGAAAGTTTACTTGATTCAATTTCAATTTCCATCTTGCTCCTTTCTTTAATTAATCTTTTAAAAAGTCTTTTATATATAAATAGTAATAATTGTAGGCTATGTGGAAAACATGAAAATCGTGTATTTTATTAGTTAACCAATCTATAAACTTTTCCCACATATCGCAGAAACTTTTTCCACTTAGCAGTGCATATTCTCGCATAAGTAAACAATTGTCCACATAGTCAACCAAAGAAAAAGTAGATAAGCTGCGGTTTCCCACACGGTTTCTCACATGAAACCCACAAGCAACCCACCTACTTTCTCGCAACCTTTTCCACAAAACTTGACAACTATCCATATATTGCAGCCTTAATTTGGTTAATCTGATCGCGCAACTGTAGGTTTGATACTTGATCTGTATCTATCTTCTTAATCCCATTCATGACGGTCGTATGATCTTTAACACCGACTTCCGGAGCAATTTTTGTCGTCGACATACCAAGCTCCTTAGACAATATATACATAGCTACTTGTCTTGCGGTTTTAATATTCGCTACACGGCTCTTGCCGGTCATTTCAACCACGGTTAGGTTATAATACTTAGCGACTTTCTCGACCACATGCTTTGGTGTAATGTTCCGTTGCCTTCTAGGTGTGCCAGAAACATAACCTTCGTTTATCAACTCTAGAGGTGTCATCCCTTTTATTTCGGCAGTCACCATTATTTTTTGAAACTCACCCTCAAGTTCACGGATATTCGTCTTAATATTTTCGGCAATATATTCAATAGCGGCATCCTCGATCTCTTCTCCCATTAATTCCGCTTTTGATTTTAGTATCGCACACCTATCTTCGAAACCAGGAAATTGAAGATCGTACGCCCCGGCACTAGCTAGGCGTGAAGATAATCTCACATCGAGCGTCTGAATCTGGTCTGGGGTACGGTCACAAGTGACGATTATTTGCTTATTTGCCTGATGGAGATCATTAAAGATATTAAAGAATTCTTCCTGACTTCTATCCTTCTTCATTATCATTTGAAAATCATCGACAATTAACACATCTAGCTTTTGGTATTTTTTAACAAATTCATCACCTCTTTTCGCCATTACGGACCGAATAAACTCCGCATAAAAATGGTTCATGGGTATATAAAGAACCTTCAACTCTGGGTGTGCCTTAACTATCGCGTTTCCAATCCCTTGCACTAAGTGTGTTTTACCTAATCCAGGGCCACCATACAAAAAGAATGGGTTGAACTTTTTCTCACCAGGGTTTTTAACTATTAATTGAGCCACACCAGCCGCAAGCTCGTTACTACTTCCGACTATGAAATTATCCAGTGTGTACTTTGAACTCAATCCAGTGGGATTAGGCTTAGTTTGCTTAACGTGTTCAGCAATATCACCGGCAGAAAGAACTTGGCTTTTGCGTACTGACCTTATAGCGTCATCGTTCCGAATCTCGCGGGCCTTTACATGCGTATTACCATCACCGTTCAGAATAAACAAAAGCTGTCTAAGCTCAATATTATTATGTTTGAACGCTTTTAAAAGAGCATCCTTATATTTTGCTTCAAGCGTCTTAATCTTAAAAATATTCGGAGCACCGATAGTTGCCGTTTTTGTATCTTCGTCCAACGAAACTAATTCGACTTTTTCAAACCAAGTTCTAAAAGCAACTTCGCTAATACTGCTTTGTATCTCAGCTAGGACATTCTGGAAAACGTCAAACACGATTTATCGACCTCCTTATAACGCAACTAATTATACCTTATTTAGCAATAGTTTTCCACAGGTTTTCTAGCCAAAAATTTATTTTATAATTTTTAAAAAATTAACAGGGAAGATCTTTTCCACGTTTTCACTATAACACCGATCAACGTGTGGAAAACTTCTTGATTTCGGTGGAAAACTGCGCTATAATATACCAAATATTTGCCAATATTAAAAATATAGGATTTATAGTTTATGCCCAAACGAACCTATCAGCCACATAAGCGTCAACGCAAAGTTGAACATGGCTTTATGAAAAGAAACGCGACTCATGCTGGACGACTAGTTCTTAAACGCCGCCGCCTTAAAGGTCGCAAACAACTTACCTACTAAATTATTACGCCGTTCACCTTAAGACGGCGTTTTAATATATAATTATATTATGTTATCGAAGAAATACCGTTTTCACTCCCGCGGAGGAGTTAAATATGTTTACCAGCACGGTAAAACCCTTAGACGACCAGATATTAGCCTAGTCTTTTGTGAAAATACACTCGGCAAGACACGCTTTGCGGTCGTTGTATCTAAAAAAGTTCTCAAATCAGCCGTTGGGAGAAACCGTATTAGGCGAAGGGTTTACGAGACGATTCGTTTAGACTTTGACAAATTCAAAAAGCCACGAGATTACATCTTTGTAATCTATAATAAAAACATCAAAGACATTCCTTCAGAAGAACTCCGAAAGACGATCCGTTCTCTATTAGAGGAAAGTATGCTACAATAGTTAAGATATGTTTAGTTTAATTGACACCATTATCGTCCGCCCTATTACCAATATCCTTTTTTTCATCTATAACTATGTTGGAGATTTTGGTTTAGCAATCATCCTCTTCGTTATCCTCGTAAAGCTTTGCATGTGGCCACTTGTTAAACGTCAGCTCCATCAGACCAAACTCATGCGGAAGCTACAACCGGAGCTCGCACAAATCAAAAAGAACTGCGCAGGGAACCGTCAACTTGAGAGCCTCCAAACTATGGACCTCTACAAAAAATATAATGTCAAACCGTTTCGATCGATCCTCTCTTTACTTATCCAGCTCCCAATGTTTATTGCGATATTTGGTGCTATTCGTGTCATGGTTAACGTACCCAACCAGGATTCGAACCTCGACAAACGTGCCTACTCATTTATTAAACAAGATGACTCACGTGTAAAAGAAGTTATCGACTTACAAACTAAATATCTTGAGGAAAAGGCTTCGCTTGACGCAAAGAAAGCTGACGAGAACCTCTCAGAAGACGAAAAAAACGCTCTTGAAACCCCTAAATACGAATTCCACCCAAGACTCTTCGGCAAAGTTAATCTCGAAGCAAATCCAGGCTTCACATCACTCAGCGCTGGTTTTGCGCTTCTCCTTGCCTTACTTGCTAGCTTTGTCCAATACTTAACCTCTAAACAACTTCGTCCTTCTGGGAAAGCAAAAGGGAAAGGTTTTCGCCAACTCATGAAAGAAGCTGGAGAAGGTAAAGAGGTAGACCAAGCAGAAATAAACGAAATGACATCCGCCCAAATGGGCACAATGATGCCAATCATGCTTTTACTTATTATGATAAACCTTCCAGGCGCTCTGATTCTTTATTATTTCTTGTCTAACGTTATTACATTTATTCAACAAAAGATTGTTTTAAGCAAAGCCGAAAAAGAAATGGAAATATCCGCCGACAAGGCCGTCCTTAAAGAATTAAAACACATTCAAGAAGCTGAAGTGATTGAAAATAAAAAAACAGGAACAAAAATAACTCGTATCTCCGCTAAAGATATTAAAAAGAAAAGGAGATAACCATGGATAAAGATGAATCTATCCGTTTTGCAACCAAATACCTCGAAGATCTGTTAAGTTTCTTCGGCATCAACGTTGCTGTTTATTCAACAATCGACGATGAGGTTATTCAACTAAGTGTTCCATCAACCAGTATGAACAGCTTACTTATTGGAAAGAATGCCGAAAACCTCCGCTGTCTTCAGCATATTGTCTCGCAATCGTTAATCGCGAAAAATGCAGAGCTCACAAGAGTTAATGTTGACATTGCCGACTACAAACGCCAGCGTGCCGACCGTATCGCCGAACGTGCTGAGGGTTGGATTAAAAAGGTTAGACAAACCGGCGAACCAATGACTATCAATCTTAACGCTGCCGATCGCCGTGTTGTTCATAAGCTAGCAGAAGATTATTCTGATATTACGACACATTCTGAAGGAGAAGGACGAGAGCGCGTTCTCATCATCTCTAAAGTCGAAGAATAAATAAGCGTAGCCAACGACAAAAAGAGCCCCATGGTAGGGGCTCTTCCTTTTATTATTCTTCTTCTATATTACTTTGTAAAGGATCACCAATGATAATAATGAAATCATATCCAATCGGGCTAATACCATTCGGTAATAAGCTCATATCCTTCATCTCTATACCATAGAATCTCTCCAAAGCCTTCTTCGTCTCTGGTTTTAATCCTTCGCTTGCGTCATATATTTCAATATCTTCTAAGTATTTGTATTCTCCCTCTGGAGCATTAGCGATCTCGCGTACACCATAGCCGTTTTCTTCCAACAGCTCACGTTCTTGTGCTGCCACGCCTGGCTCGCCGGAGCCATTATAAACAATTATTACTGCTCCTTCACGTTCAGCCGGACTACTCTTCATTTGTTTTGCAATATATTCCTGAAGTGGCCCATACACGCCAAACCCAGCAGACGGTATAATATAAGAAATATTATTACGATTTGCGTACGTCATATAACGTGTTTCGTCATCTAAGACAGGGATTTGTCTAACGCTGTCAAGGTCAAAGGTCTCAAGCAAATGCATACCCGTCTTAATCTCTTTCATGTCTAGGTCCATTCTAAGGTTATCGCCAACCGCAGAAATAATACTCATAGCCTCATTGAGCCCCAAGCCTCTTTCTACAACCTTGTTCTTTATTCCGATCAAAATCTTTTGTTGGCTTGCTGCCCGTGAAAAATCACCGTAAGCTGTGCCGTGTCGTGCTCTGGACAATGCTAAAGCGGCATAGCCATCAAGCGTATATGGCACGCCAGCTTGATAGATCGCGCCAGTATACCATGCGTCATTAATATCTTCGTCGAGCACAATCTCCACACCGCCAACAGCGTCAACAATATTAACTAGCGCACCCCAGTTCATGTGTACCCAATACTGAGTATCAATACCTAAGATTTCTTTTATCTTACCTTGTAATGCTACGGCTCCCGCCTCTTCGTCTTCGCCGTATTGATTATTACACCAATAAACTTCATTAATCTTAGAAGTGGCAGTACATGTATATCCAGCGTACAAATCACGAGGCAGGGAAACAATCGCTACATCACCATTATCTTGATCAAGACTAACCACCATAATAGAATCCGTTAATTGTGAGCCATCATGCTGGTATCCATCAAAACCCTTACCAGCCATATCGAAACCACTAGTGCCAAACACCAAGATATTCGTTCGCCCGTTTTCGTCGGTTTTTAACGGTTCATACGTCTCACTCGTTAATGCTCCAATTGCACTCCAGACATTACCCTTACCACCAGTGATTTTGCGTAATATTCCATCACCCCAAAAATACAAATAAACACCAACACCGATTGCTAGCAGAAGCAAAATTATCAGAAACCACTTGATAATTCTCCCTATAATCGATTTCTTTTTCTTTTTTTCAGCCTTTGCACGCTTTTCGAACTTTTTTTGCTCTCTTAACGTCTTTTTCTTTCTCTCTTTCAATTCGCGTTTCAGCTTCCTCATATCTTTCTCTTCTTCGTTATCGACATCAGTAATAATTCCATCTTTCGTAGAAGAATCATTTTGCTTTGCATCAAACGACTCCACTGGCGCCAAGAAATCCTCACTTGCCTTCATATCCATAGAGACATTATCAGGTGATTCGGTCACCACTCTTTTATCCACCACATCATTTTGTGATCTTCTTTCTAATTCATCGGCATCAGGACTATAATCGAATGCTTCTGGCTCAGCCGCAAACAAGGCTGCGGTTTTTACGCGAGAAATCTTCCTAATTTGTTTAGATGTAGCTTTCGAACGCTTCATGTCCATAGACGTTCCTCTGCGCACGAAAGAAACCTCCTCTTCACCCGTCTTATTCCGCATAGCTTTCTTAACTAACGGATCATTACCAGTGATAGCTTTAATTTTTTTACCAGTCCCCACGTTTGAACCCTGTTTTGCTTTTGATCGCGCGACAAGAGCCGAATCCTTTAATCGGCGCACGGGGAACCCATCAATCGTCTTCTCTTCTTTAACCATTTATTATACAATTATACCATATATGCCTGAGAAATTAACGAAAAAGCAAAAGCAAATTGTTGACTTCATATCGGTTTTTACAGAGGAAAACAACTACTCACCGTCTTATCGAGAAATAATGACCGGACTAGGTCTTTCCTCTGTTTCTGCAGTCGCAGAGCACATTGACAATCTTGTATCTAAAGGCGTTCTTAAAAAGACTCCAAATGCAGCACGTTCGCTCGAAATATTAGACCAAGGACATCCTGAAACCGTCGCTCTCTTTCGAGCCAAGCTTGAGTCATCTTCCGAAGAAGAGACAAAAACTCTTTTAGAGGCAGCTAAAATACTAGGCATTTCTCTTGAATAACCACTTGCGGAAAAGCGCTCCTATATAATATAATATATACAGGAGCAAAGCCTATGCCCAAAAATAAACACATAAAAACCTCTTCATCTCACCGACCGTTTTATACACACCCAGTTTTTTTCGTTCTACTTTTAGCTTCTATCGCCGCTATTACATTTTTTACAATTGACTACTTTAATCGCCGCATTCCTACTCAAGACCCGACACCCATATCTAAAAACAACCCAGATAATGCTAACCAGTCACAGCAAAAGACACAAACAGACAAGCCAGACGCCGCAACCGACGAAACACCTTCGCCAGCTGAACCCACTATCTCTCCGGACGGCAAGACGCCAACTCAATACGACGGCGAGGATCCAAATCTCAGTAGTTCGCTCACTGGTTCTCTTTCTACGGCCAGATTTGACAATGGTAAATTAATCATCCGTGTCAACATTGATCAATATCTTTCATCTGGTACCTGCTCATTGGTGCTCTCAGATGGCGCAAACCAACTTGAAAAGACTGCTAATCTTATTCCTTCTGTATCCACTTCGACCTGTGAAGGCTTCGACATCAACGAACAAGAATTAAGTTCTTTCTCGCGCCCTATCAACATCAATATCAATATAATATCCGGCAATAAGCAGGGGAACATCACAGGAGTAGCTGAATGATCAAGTTAAAAAAGTACTATCCAAAACTAGTTTTAAGAGTTTGTTTTCTCTTTGCATTCACTGCTACATTTACTTTTCTTGTTCTTAGACTCCCAAAGGATTCGCAAGCCGCATCTCTTGCGAACTTCCGTCCAGGTAACATCATATCCGACTATACAATGAGTGACTACAATTCGATGACTATCGAAGAAATCGATGCCTTCCTTCACACTCATGGCAATTGTAACGACACGGAAACATATAGAGCAGAATGGTATCCAACGGTTCATTATCACATTAAAGACGGCCACTATGTCTGCCTTGCAGACGAAGTTTTCGCCGAGGGAATTGAATATGGCGATCTTATTCCAGAAGGTACGCCATATCGTACTGCCGCGCAAGTAATCTACGACACCGCTCAAGAGTTTAGAATTAATCCGCAAGTTCTCATAGTGCTTCTCGAAAAAGAACAAGGCCTAATCTCTGATTCCTGGCCAAACTCACTTCAATATCGTTCTGCCACTGGTTATGGTTGCCCAGATACTGCTCCCTGCAACGAGCTGTATTATGGCTTCGTTAACCAACTAGATAATGCTGCCCATCTTTTCCGTACTGTTCTCGATGGTGGCTGGACTAACTACCCTCTAGGTGATAACTTCATTTATTACAATCCGAATCGTTCCTGTGGCGGATCCAATGTCTTTATCGAGAATCTTGCCACATCGTCCCTCTATCGTTACACTCCATACCAACCAAACGAAGCAGCTCTTGCTGCTGGCTATGGCACTGTAACTTGTGGTGCCTATGGTAACCGCAACTTCTACCTCTTCTTTATGGATTGGTTTGGCGACCCAACATATATTCCTGAAGAACACAAAGAAGAACCAGAAGAAACACAAGACGAAACCGCACCAGAAGAAGAAACTGCTGGCGACCAAGAACCAGAAGAAACAGAAAAGGTTATAGAAGCAAAAATAGAACAAGTTTATAGCACTCATAAAAACGAACTTGGCGACAAAATAGGCTCTCTTAACAAAAATGAAAACACTGGCATCTACTATCAAGATTATGAACATGGCTGCATTGTAGGAAACGATAAATACGGCTATTACGAATCACGTGGCAAAATCCGTGAAGTATGGCAAAAGCAAGGTTTCGAATTTGGTAACCTCGGATTTCCATTAACGGATATTCAGAGTTCTTCAAGCGGCATTTATTACCAAGAATATCAAGGAGGATTCATCGTTGGACGCGATAAAACAGGATACTATATATCCACTGGCAAAATCCGTGAAGTATGGCAAAGACTAGGTTTCGAATTTGGCAATCTAGGCTTCCCAACTTCCAACATCAAAGAAAACCCAAACACTGGCATCTACTATCAAGATTATGAACATGGCTGCATTGTAGGAAACGATAAATACGGCTATTACGAATCACGTGGCAAAATCCGTGAAGTATGGCAAAAGCAAGGTTTCGAATTTGGTAGTCTTGGATTCCCATTGTCGGATATCAACGATGATGGATGCCAAGTCTATCAGGGCGGGACCGTTTGCGAGCACTAAGAACAATAGCAACAACTACGACCAAAGGATATATAAGATAATTCACATAGAAAAATCTTAATTCTGGCCCGCTTAAAAACAACATCGTTCCAAAATCATACAGAATTATAGGAAAACATAATAGAGACTTTTTCCACCCAGCGCCCTTTCGATAATCCATTCCGAAAACGAAAAAGAGCATTAATAAGATTGTCACGCCAACATAACCGAAGTATTTCAATATGGAATTCTGGAACAATGATCGATACGCACTAATCACATTACGCAACAGCCCACTTCCAGAAGTCGCAATTTCTTTAGGATTTGAATTTAACACTTCAGGCACAACCGAATACCCAACTACGTTCTCTAATCCATAAACCACCTGCGTTGCGCTAAAAGCAGAATCTAATGAGGCGCGCGGAGCACGAATGGTTGCACGGACTGAATACAACAACACTCTGCCAGCACCAGCCTCATCAACGCCAGCTAAATCAATACCTTTCCACTTAATAGAATTAAAATCACCAGTCGAATAATCACTAACCCACTTCTCTTGAGGCGCGATCTTTGACATAAACTCAAATGTTTCTTTGTCTAATTTGGACGGAGCTTCTTTCGTTACATTACCTAATATTGTCAACGGAAGGCCGACCATTTCCTCGGCACGTTTATCAGGCGCTTCAACACCAATCAAAGAATAGAGAGGTATTTTGACGACAAAAACAAATATTGAAAAAACTGCAACCAAAACCAGCCATGCTTTTCGTTCAAAATAAAACCACAAAGATAAGATTAATGGTATCGTAAATAGCAAAGCATTATGCCTAAAGAATGTAGCGATCCCTAGACATATCGCAATTAAGCATATCTGACGATAAGAAACTTTATTCTTTATAAAAACAATCCTAACAACGGTCGTTACAATAAGGACAGCCATGATAGCAAACGCTACGTCCTTCCAAGGGTACATCAGCTCATCAAAAACAAACGGGTTAAAAATGAGTAAGCAAAAAGCTGCTAGTCCCCAGCTTTTTCCCAACAACTCCACGATGGTCTCTGTCATATAGCCCATAACTAAAGAGAAAAAGATCATTTGACAGACAATAATAGACTCTACACTACCAAACAATTTAAACGGGATTGTAAACACTAGAAGGGTATGAAGAACCGGGTGCCAATCATTATAGTTTCCAGATTCAGCCTGCAACAATTGAGTAAAAGAATCGTTTGACAACCCACCAGGTGAATAAGCTAGAAACCATATTAATGCAGTAAAAAAGAACAATGCAGATGCAAGGGTAAAGAAATGTATTTTTTGTTTTTTTGTAAAATCGGGCTTTCTAGGACAACTAATTTTTCTAAGGTGATCGACCACAAACAAAGCCAATAAAAAAGAAACAAAAAAAACGCCAATCGTAATCAGACAATATATAAGCTTACCAAGTCCGGTATCGAGCAGGCTCTGGGCAAAATGAAAAACGAGAATATTCCAGACTAATCCAAGATAAAAGCCAAGTGCTATCTGTGCAAAATGACCCTTTAAAAACCTTAAACACCGCGTCCTTAACTTCACTCTATAATTATATCATATATAGATAGCGATATGGTATAATAGACAGAATGAAAGGAAAGAAGACAAACCAAAAAAACTCTCTAAAACGTCTCTCGCCGCTAATCGCATTAGTGGCATCTGTCGTAGTCGTCTTCTGTCTAGTATTTCTCGTTGTTCGACCAGTCAACGTATCCAACATGGGTGGAATGCACAGTTGGCTCTCCGGGTCTACAATTAAGTTTGTTAACAACTGGCTTGAAAATGGTCCCATTAATGAAAAATTCACCACATATGAATCTCCCAATACAATTGAATTCAATTCTGCAGAAGAAAGAGGCCCTTATCTAAGCTATCCCACCGGAGAGACGTTTGTTGTGTACTCAGCCGTCAAGCTAGCGGGGCGTCAAGAGTTAACAATATCTTTCTTACACAAGTTCCAGCTGATTCTGTTTTGTCTTGAGGCTATTCTATTAGCTATTTTTGTATATGTATTCCTTAATAGGACACTTAAATACAAATCCAATGCAGGAAGATACGTTATTGCCCTGTCGACAGCATCTTTCTGGATGATCCTCCCAACCTGCAACTACTACCTTGCAAACATATTCTTTGCCGATCAATGTGTTATTCTGTGGGTTTTCGCACTTATACTTGTCGAATACTTATATAAAACTGCTCAAAAAGAATCAAAAACTACGCATCTTAAGATAATTCGCTCCCTAATACTCTTCACTGGTATGCTTATAGACTATTATTTCTGGCTAGCTGCTTTCTTTATGTTCCTATTTGAAATAATTGAATCTATCATTAAGAAAAAACAGAAAAAAGACTTCATTCCAATCAAACGAATCCTTCTTTGGTTCGGCATACCAGTCGCGTTGGCAGTAGGTTTGTATTTTGTTCAACTTATCCAGACTCCAAACTGGCTAGAATTCATGAAGGGGCGCTATGATATTAGAGTTGCAGGAAAGAATGACAATTCTCTTGCCTGGGAGATCAGTAAGATCGGATACAATTTTATCCTTGCATTTACTCCGGGCACTATAATGTCGATATACCTTATAGTCGCCATGATCGAATTAGGCGTCGCCGCCCTGATCATGACAATACGTAGAAAGGCTTATTCTAAATTATTCCTCAACCCAGGCCTCTCCATTGTTTGTTCAAGCATCATAGCTATTGTCGCGCAGATTGCTTTCTTCAAAAACCACTCAGCTATTCATGAGTTTTCCATGATCAAGGTAGCATGGATAGTGGCCCTATTGCCAATCTTTGCATTATTGATTCTTAAGAAAACTAAGCAAGCCGACAAATTGCCCACATTACCAACATTTCTAGTACTCTTATTCATTTGCTTATTAGCAACCGGTGTTCCGGTTAGCACAGTGGATTTCTACGAGAAACGCTACGTCGAAGAAGACTACATACTTGAAAAACTTATACGTAAAGAAACCAATGAAAATGATGTTCTATTTTCTTTCTCAAAAGAAATCCCCATCAATCCACCACAGGCACTAGCAATCGCTAAGAAACAAGTTTACTTAGTCTCCTTAGCTGAAGAAATAGATAATAAATTCCCCAACCTAAGCGACAAAGCAACTAAGGTACTTATAGTAGAAAAAGATAGCGAGATCACCGATAAAGCTAAACAGCTAGAACGTTGTTTGTCTAAAACCAATAAGATTAGGTACGAAGATGAAAACTACAAGTTTATAGAAATAACTGAAACAGCAAAGTGTTCTAAAGGAGAATAAAATGAGTAAAAAGAAAAAAGTTATCGTAATTGGTGCCGGCCCAGCCGGTCTTACAGCCGCCTACGAACTCCTCGACAAGTCTAAAGATTACGACGTAGTTGTTTTAGAAGAATCAAAAGCATTCGGTGGTATTTCTCGCACCGTTAATTACAAAGGCAATCGTATGGACATGGGTGGCCACAGGTTCTTCTCCAAGGTGCCAGAAGTCAATGAGTGGTGGGAAAAGATGCTCCCAACTCAAGGCGCACTCCCTTACGACGACAAAAAACTCCACAGAAAGTCCAATACTATCAAAGGCGGCCCAGATCCAGAAAAAACCGACAAAGTTATGCTTCGCCGTAACAGGCTCTCGCGCATTTTCTTTAATCAAAAGTTCTTCGACTATCCAATATCCCTGAAGGCTTCCACTATCAAAAACATGGGCATTGGGACTACTTTTGTTGTTGGCTGTAGCTATTTGAAATCGGCAATTCACAAACGACCAGAAAACTCTCTAGAAGACTTTTACATCAATCGTTTTGGCAAGAAGCTGTACTCAATGTTCTTCGAAAACTACACAGAAAACCTATGGGGACGTAGCCCTCGCGATATATCTCCAGAATGGGGAGCGCAACGCGTCAAAGGCCTTTCAATTTCGGCTATTCTTAAAGATATTTTTGGTAAAGTTCTCCACAAAAAGAATCGTAAGATAGAAACCTCCCTAATTGAGGAATTTGCTTATCCTAAGCTTGGTCCTGGACAGCTCTGGGAAGTTACCGCCAAAGAAATCAAGAAAAAAGGCGGCGAAATCATCATGCAGGCTAAAGTTGTTGGGCTTAAAAAAGATAAGAAAAACAACCTTACCAGCGTCGTATATGAAAAAGGCGGAAAGAAAAATACAGTTAATTGCGACTACGTCATTTCATCTATGCCAATTAAAGACTTAGTCGAAGCCATGAACAACGTTCCGAAAAAGTATCTAGAAATTGCTTCCGGGCTTCCATACCGTGATTATATGACAGTCGGCGTTCTAACTAAACATCTCGCACTAGAAAACAAAACCAACATCAAAACTCTCGGCAATATCGTACCCGACAACTGGGTTTATGTTCACGATAAATCTGTCAAAATGGGACGCTTCCAGATCTTCAACAACTGGTCTCCTTATCTTGTAAAAGACGTAGAACATACGGTTTGGATAGGACTTGAATATTTCTGTAATGAAGGCGATAGTTTATGGTCTATGAAAGATGACGACTTTGCAAAAATGGCTATCGAAGAAATGGCTAAAATCAACGTTATCAAATCTCCAGACGAAGCGCTAGATTATCATGTCGAACGCGTTAAAAAAGCTTACCCAGCATATTTCGATACTTATGAGCACATGGATGATCTTCGAAACTACCTCGACACAATACCGAATCTCTTCTGTGTTGGACGTAACGGCCAGCATCGCTATAATAATCTAGATCATTCGATGTGCACTTCCTTCGAAGCGGTTAAGAATATCTTGAGCGGTTCGACCGATAAGTCTAACGTCTGGAGCGTTAATACCGAAAAAGAATATCACGAATCCAAATAAACAGGCATAATAATCTTCCATGGTGGCAAAAGATAATCTCAAACTTTCCGTCATAGTAACTGCGCACAACGAAGGCTTACTGGCTCATAAGACCATGTTAAGCATTTTTCGATCACTTCGCCCCGTTGAGCTAGAAGGCATATCCTACGAAATTATTGTCCATATCGATAACGGTGACCAAGCCACGATCGATTATTATGATCAATATAAAGACGATAAACGATTTAGAATATTCCAAAATAGCTTTGGAGACCCGGCCTTATCTCGTAACTTTGCCGTCACAAAAGCAAAAGGCGAATACATCTCTTTTGCAGATTCCGATGACCTTGTCTCAGAAAACTGGTATTTGGGCGGCATTAAAGCTCTCGATTCTCAGACAGACCAAAAGACTGTTGTTCATGCTAACGTAAACCTAACTTTCGGTGTCAATGTAGATGAACCGGTAATCCAGTTTAACCAACCATCATCGGATAGGCAGACCAACGCAATATCGATGCTAAGCGAGAATAACTGGCACTCATTCATTATGGGGCCCCGTAAAATCTTTCTCGATTTTCCTTACCCAGAAACCAAAAACGGCTACGGTCACGAAGATTATACCTTTAACACTAATACTCTGAATGCTGGCATTAAACATGATGTAGTAGAAAAAAGTATTTTATTCTATAGACAAAAAAACTCATCGGTATCTATCGCCAACAATTCCTCCGGTGCCGTCCAACCCTACTCAGAATTATATGATTTAGAGTATTTTAAATCATTTCCTCAAACGTCTGACAAAAAACAAAAGAAACGTTTATTATACCGTGCATATAAAGCCATAAGGAATAACGACTTTTTAAACTATTTCATTACTCCGGTTGCTAAGGCTACCAAAAAAGCTATAGAAAAAACCAGAAAAACTACCACAAGAAACTTCAGTCAAGATATCGGATTTGTTATTGATGAATGGAAAAAAATTAATGTCATTGAAAACCTTCTTTATCCTACAAGAGGGCGTCTGAAAAATCTGAAAGAATACTCGCCGCTAGAGTATCTTCCTGTCGCGCGCGCGTATACAGAGTTAGCTAGGCAATTCACAAAAAAACCTGATTACGTTTTTATCGTGCCGTGGATCATCCGTGGTGGGGCGGACAAGGCATTATTGAACTACACCAAAGCAATTACAGAGCTACACCCAGATTGGCATATAACTATTATTACTACGCTCAAAGCAAAGAATGCCTGGAAAAATAAACTCGCAGGAAACGTTGACGTCCTAGATTTTGGTAAAGTGTCAGCATCGCTCTATGAAGAAGAAAAAGAAAAACTCTTTTCTCGTTTAATAGTCCAACTTGGATGCAAAAGAATTCATATTATTAATTCAGAATACGCATATTTATGGTCGATTCGACACGAAGAATTATTGGAAAAAGAATTTAACCTTCGCGTTTCGCTCTTTTCTAGATTTACAAAATCATTCGATGAAAAGAATGGCATATTCAACTACGCAACTTATGCTGCAGAAATCTATCCTGCGATCAAAAAAATCTACACAGATAACAAAAACGTTATTGATGTCTTAAACCAATATGAAGGTTTCTCTAAAGACAAGTGTTTTGTCCACTATCAACCAGTAGATATCAAAACAAAACCAGTAGAAATAAAACAGCATACCGGTAAGCTTAACATTCTATGGGCAAGTCGCGTATCCGAAGAAAAACGTCCAGAGTTGTTAAAGTCAATTGCGAAACAACTTGATCCAGAGGAATTTCACATTGATGTTTATGGTACTCTTGAGCCAAAATACCGAACAAGCTTTTTCGATCGACTTAGCGCATTATCATACTGCGGGGAATATGACGGCGCGACATCTCTACCTATTAAAGACCACGATGTTTTCCTTTATACTTCTGGTATTGATGGTATGCCAAATGTTGTACTAGAAATGGCCGCACTTGGGCTACCCGTTATCACCGGAGATGCGGGTGGGGTAAAAGAGTTCATTAAAGATAAACAAACTGGACTATTCGTAACTAAAGACGATGTGGAAGGTTTTATCTCGGCTCTTAAGTTTGCAAAGAATAATCGCACACTTATGCAAGAGTATGCAGAAAAAGCTCAAGAACTCCTTAAAAACAGACATTCATGGGAATCATTTGTAGAAACGATAAAGAAAACTATTTAGGCACTATTAAATATGAACACGAAAAAAGTTTTTCTTATCCGGAACGTCGCCCCAGATAAATTCGGTGGCGGTGAAACGTATCAGCTAGAACTAGCAAGAGAACTAGAACAACACGGGTTTACGCCGGCCATTCTTACTAACTCCCGCGAATTACTACGACGCGCCAAAAAGTCTGGCTTTAAGACATTTACCCCGCCATACATAGCCAATCAAAACTGGAGTGGCGCCAAAAACTTTCTTCTTCCGCTTTATTGGATGAGAATAAATGCTCAAAAACGATGGTATTTAAGCCTATTCAAGACAGAGCGACCAGCGGTAATAAATGTCCAATCTCGCGACGATTGGATTTCCGCCTCTCTAGCAGCTAAAAAAACCGGAACAAGAATACTGTGGACTGATCACATAGATTTTCGAACTTGGGCTCTTTGGAATATAGATAAAAGGTTTAAAAACCTAATTGGGAAAACCATTGTCAAAATAGCAAGAACTGTTGATAAAATAATCTTTATCTCTAATTATGAATACAACTGGTTTACTACAATAACCACAGATAAAAAGCTTAATAATCTTACAGTAATAAACAATGGCGCCATAGATCAATTAAAAGACTATAGCTCAATTAAGCCAGCTAACAATTCTTTTTGCTACGTCGGACGCGTTGAAAGCTATAAGGGAATCTCTGAGCTTATCGAGGCATTTAATAAAACAGCTGCGAAAAAAACGGGCGTTAAACTAAACATCTATGGTGACGGTGATGAGCTGAATAAGTTTAAGGCGATTGTCAAGCAAAACCCAAGCATTACCTTCCATGGATACACCGAAGAACCTCTTCGGGCTATAGCGGAAAACGAGGTGTTCGTCCTTCCGAGCCATTATGAAGGACTGTCCCTCTCGCTTTTAGATGCGGCTATGATGCAAAAGACCATTATTGCAACCGACGTTGGTGCGACTGGAGAAGTTGTTAAAAACAAAAAAACTGGCATTCTTATCCAGCCGCACTCTGCCGAAGCGCTTTCTAAAGCCATGGCGGAAGTCATTCAAAACAAGAGTCTTGCAAAAACTATGGCCAAAAACGCCCGAGTTCATTTCGAGAAGAACTATAGCTTCGAACGGATTTTTGAAGAAAAAATGCTCCCGTTATATAATATAGATAAGTAATAATCGGAGAAGTATTATGCGTATTCTTTTAACTGGTGGTACCGGCTACATTGGTTCTCATACTGCAGTAGAGTTATTAAGCCTTGGCTATGAAGTTGAGATATTTGATAACCTCTACAATTCAAAAAAGACAGTCATTGATAAAATCGAAAAGATTACAGGGAAGCGCCCAAAGTTTTATCAAATTGATCTTCTTGACACTCCAGCACTCGAAGAATTGTTTTTCAAAAATCACTACGATCTCGTAATTCACTTCGCTGGCCTCAAAGCTGTAGGCGAATCCGTCGAGCAACCACTTCGTTACTACGAAAACAATGTCTGCGGGACTGTTAATCTTCTTAAGGCCATGAAAAAAGCTGACGTAAAGAAACTAATTTTTTCTTCCTCTGCGACAGTTTACGGAGATCAGGGCGTCTCTAAGTTAACCGAAGAAATGACGACCGGTGTCGGAATTACAAATCCATATGGCGAGACTAAGTTTATGATCGAAGAGATATTAAAAGATCTCTGCGTTTCCGACAGTAAATTCCAAGCCACAATACTCCGCTATTTCAACCCAGTTGGATGTCACCCATCTGGGCTCCTCGGCGAAGACCCGAACGACATCCCGAATAACTTAATGCCGATCATTATGAAAGTGTCGACAGGTGAGATCTCAGAACTCAGCGTATATGGCGATGATTACGATACGCCAGATGGGACCGGAATCAGGGATTATATTCACGTAGTTGACCTCGCAAAAGGACACGTCGCTTCCATAGAAAAAATGAAACCAGGAATTTCGATTTACAACCTCGGCTCAGGGAAGGGAACAAGCGTCAAAGAAATGATTGCAGCTTTTGAAAAAGCTAGCAATAAAAAATTACCTTATAAAATTGCACCACGCCGCGCTGGCGATTTAGGAGAAATCTTTGCCGACCCATCCAGAGCAGGGCGAGAATTAAACTGGCATACAGAACTCACAATAGAAGATGCCATGAAGGACACGATTAACTATTTGGACCACCTAAAAGCAAATGCCTAAACCACTTATCTCAATAATTGTTCCAGTTTACAATGTGAAGGATTTCCTCACGGAGTGTTTAGAAAGCCTAACGGCCCAAACGTACGAAAACCTAGAGATAATAATCATTGATGACGGCTCAACGGATGGTTCTTCAGAACTTTGCGATAAACTGAAATACAAAGATAAACGTATCGCAGTAATCCATCAAAAAAACGGTGGTCTTTCTGCTGCTAGAAATGCCGGTCTGAAAGTTGCAAAAGGGGAATACGTTGCATTTGTGGATTCCGACGATTCAGTAAACCCTAGTTTTATTAAGGCCCTCTTTCAAGCAATTAAAACCAATAACTCAGATATTTCCGTCTGCGGTTACGATGATGATCTTCCAAAAGAAAAAACACTTACCGGTAAAGAAGCGACGATCAACCTTCTCCTAGCACAAGAAAACATTGATATCCTCGCCTGGAACAAACTCTACAAAAAAACATTATTCATCAAGAACCATATCAGCTATCCAGTAGATAAAATCCACGAGGACAATTTAACAACATACAAACTATATTCAAAATCCAACAAAGTCTCTTTCGTTCCCGAATCACTATATAACTATCGAAAACGCGAAGGAAGCATTACTAGCGAGAATAAGAAGGAATCACACCTTGAGATACGTGAGCTTGCAGCGAGAGAAGCTATTGCTTATTTTGCCGACGATAGCGAGCTAAAAAACGCCGCGGAAATCTCTCTTCTTCTTGCGAAATTTGCCTTTTTGGATAATGCCTTAAACAAGCGCATCAACCAAAAATATATTACCAAAACCATCGCTTGGCTAAAAGCTCACAAGAAAGACTTTCGTGGCAACAAATTCCTATCGGCTAAACTGAAAGCGTATTTAGTCGCTTCAACAAATCTCAACGGTTTTGGCTATAAACTATTCCGCAAAATCAAACACGAATAGCAGCAACTACCCAAGCAGCATTTTTGTGTATTTATCTGCCACTTCTTTTGGATCACCATTTTCAATTATTCTTCCATCGTCAATCAAAATTGCACGATCGCAGAATCGTTTCACGTTCTCCATCGAATGGGTAACAAGTATAACGGTTTGATCATGATCCTTTAAGCTCTCAAAATAATCATTGCACTTCTTTTGGAAGGCTGCATCGCCCACTGCTAAAACTTCGTCAAGCAACAGAATATCTCCTCTTGCTCGGATTGCGATCGAAAAAGCCAATCTAACTTGCATTCCGCTCGAATAGTTCTTCAGTTTTTGGTCTTGGAACTGTTCAAGCTCGGCAAATTTCCAAATATCATCATACATCTCGCGCATTTCTTTGTTCGAAAAGCCAAGTAGAGCCCCGTTCATATAAACATTCTCGCGCCCAGTCAATTCTGGATTAAATCCTACCCCAAGCTCGATAAACGGAATCAAGTTTCCGTCAATCGTAATCCTGCCTTTCTCTGGATAATAAACGCCCGCAAGTATCTTTAGAAGTGTAGACTTTCCGCTTCCATTCCGTCCTACGATACCAACGAATTCACCCTTTTTAATCTCAAAGTCCAATCCGCGCAAGACTTTTTGTTCAGTAAAACCCTTTACCCCTCGAAGACGATTAAAAATCGCTTGCTTCAGTCCCCAAGCTTTTTCCGTCGGAAGCTTAAAGCTTTTATGTAAGTTTTGAACCTTAATAGCTATATCGCCGTCCGACTCAATAACTTCTCTAATTCCAAGTTCATGTCTCATTGCGTTTATACTTCCTCCGCAAAGAATTTCGACTTCTTCCTAAAAATGACGGCCCCAGTAATCAACATGCATATACATAGAAGTATTGGTACAATCATTAAAATCGGATTATCAAGATAATTCCAAGTCGTAATCGCTTCAGTCGTAATAAGATTATGGCGAATATCCTGAATTGCCTGAGCTATCGGATTCAACAGAATAATTTTTGCCGCCAATGCGCTCGACGACGCGACCATCGAAACTGGATATATGATCGGCACCGCATAAAACATCGCTTGAACCAAAACATCCCAAATTGAAGTTACGTCACGATACTTAACGTTAAACGAGCCCAAGAATAACGCAACGCCAAGAGATAGACTATATAATTCAATAGCGGAGAATGGAACAAGTAACCAACTTATGCTAGGCGTCACTCCATTAATCAAAGCAAAAATGATTACGACAACCAAATTGATTAGTAAGTTTATTACTGCAGTAAGAGTTGACGATACAACGACAATATACTTTGGGAATGCAATTTTTCTCAGCAAATCACCTCGTATCACGATGGCTTGAATACCTTGGCTTGTACACTCCGTAAAGAAACTCCAAAGTGTTGTTCCTGTTAAAAGATAAACTGGATAGTGCGGGATATCGTTGCCTATCTTGAGCAATTTTGCGAACACTATATAAAGAATCGCAAACATCATAAGTGGTCGCAGAAGGGCCCACAAATACCCAAGTGCTGAGCCCTGATACCTTAACTTAAAGTCGGTTTTCGTAAGCTCCTTAAGCAAAATTCTATTTCGCCTATTAAACACCATTGGAATACTCATAGATACACCTATTTTACCATAATCAAGGAACTAATGTATAATATATCCATGAACAAACCTCTGATATCCGTCGTAATTCCAATTTACAATACTGCGTCTTCCGCTATAAAGCTCGTAAATTCTCTCATGAACGATCAATACAACAATCTCGAAATCATTCTTATAGATGATGGTTCAACCGACAATTCATTAGGATTGCTCAAACCTCTCGCAAGCTCTAAGGTTCATGTCTTTACAAAAACTAATGGTGGGCCGTCGTCAGCGCGGAACTTTGGCATAGCGAAAGCCAAAGGTGACTTTTTATTATTCATCGACTCGGATGACGAAGTCGCGCCAGATTTCATTTCGAAACTCTCCTCGAATATGAAAGACCCAAGCATTGCTCTTGTGTCGACCGGATATTTATATCATCGCCTATCTGACAACTCAAAAAAGCCAGTTTCTGCAACAGTATTCCCAAAGAAGAAAAATGAAAGTCAAAAAAGCTATGTTTTGCGTGCTCTACTCGCCGGAAGGATGTATGCAGTAAATAACAAAATCTTTCGCGCTAGCGTTGTTCGTGATGCTGACCTTCGTTTCGATGAATCTATCAAATTTGCGGAAGATACCAAGTTTGTTCTCGATTATCTTACTGCCGCAGAAGGGGAAATAAAGTTTATTCCAGAGCCACTTTATATTTATAACTATGGTACCGAAACCAGCGTTTCTTCTTCGCCCAGTAAAGAATGGGCTAATTGGCAAAAAAGTTTTAACTATTTAAAAACCTGGATCGGACATCCGTCTATTAAAGACCGCGTGCTTCTTGCGCTTCTGCATTCCAGATGGCGCGTTGCCTGTTTTCGTTCCGCTCAGCGAGCTAAGGAAGGAACAAAGAATGACTAAACCCCTTGTCTCCGTTATTGTGCCAGTTTATAACGTCGCCTCCTACTTCTTAGAATGTTTTGCTTCGCTTACCAATCAGACATATAAAAAACTCGAAATAATTCTCATTGATGACGGATCAACCGACGCATCCGGCTCTCTTTGTGAAAGGTTCGCACAAAGCGATTCTCGAGTTGTATTAAAACACCAAAAAAACGGCGGTTTATCGAACGCTCGTAACACAGCTTTATCAATTGCTAGAGGTGACTATATTTTCTTTCTTGACGCTGATGACTTTTTGACCAACGATTGCATTGAGTACCTGATGGGTCTTACTAAAAAATCCCACTCACCTATAGCTATTTGCCCACACTATGAACGACGCGGTCCTAACAATCTGCGCGACTTCAACAAAGATTCTCTGAGCGACACTGAGTTTTCGGTTGAACAAGCTCTAAAAAACATGCTTCTAGAAAAAGGTTTTAATCTTCAAATTGCCCCGAAGCTTTTTAAGCGTGAGCTTTTCGAACAAACCCCTAAAATCCGTTTTCCAGAAAACGAAATCCACGAAGACGTAGCCACGACTTACCGATTATTCCTTCGCGCCTACCAAAAATCCCCCGATGCGACTATTGCTTTCGGCGCTACGCCAAAATACTATTACAATATCCGTAGTACATCTTACACCAATAGTGGTTTTAACCAACAAAAACTTGCGCTCATCACTCGGACCGATGAAATGTGCGATACCTTAGAAAAAGCTTTTCCAAGCCTCAAAGACACTACTAATCTTCGCCGCCTTCATGCACGGTTTTCTATCTTGCGTCAAACAACTCAGGTCCCGCACAAGACAGACAAGATTAAACAATTAGAGGATGAACTTATTTCATATATAAAAGAACACCAGGATTGGATCACGCATAATCGTTTAGCTACCAAAAGAGATAAACTTGCACTGATCACCTTACGTCTCGGCAAAACGCCATTTAAGCTTTCGTGGCGCCTCTACGAAATGTTCATCAAATAAAACAATTGTGTATGCTATAATATCTCCATAATTTCATCACCTAGGAGGTATTATGTGTGGAATCGTGGGATATGTTGGAAGTAAAAATGCCCAGGACTTTTTGATCAGTGGGCTCAAACGTCTCGAATACCGTGGCTATGATTCTGCCGGCATTGTTACGCTTAACAACAAAGGCGTCGCGACACTCTTGAAAGCTAAAGACAAAATTGCTGGTCTCGAAAGTAAAGTTGCTAAGAATAAACGCACTGACTCAATTGGTATTGGTCATACTCGTTGGGCAACACATGGCGAACCAAGCGAAAAAAATGCTCACCCTCACAAAGCCGGGAAGCTTTACCTCGTTCATAACGGTATTATCGAAAACTACAAAGAACTCAAATCTAAGCTCGAGTCGTCGCACAAATTTGTTTCGGAAACGGACTCCGAGGTTCTTGCAGCTCTTATTGACCACTTTTATCTGGATGGCTCATACCCACTTTCAAACGCCGTTGTTCAAGCTCTTAAACTCGTTCATGGCACCTATGGTATTGCTGTAGTTTCTGAGCTAAACCCAACCGAAATCGTCGTAGCTCGCTCTGGCTCACCGCTCGTCATTGGCATTGGCCACGGAGAAACACTAATCGCTTCTGACGCTTCTGCGCTTATCGGCCACACCAAGAAGGCCGTTTATCTCAACGATGGAGAAGTAGCGACCGTTTCTCAAAATTCTGTAGAGATTAAAACCTTAAATTCTCAACCAGTCTCCGCAAAAGTTGAAACTATCCAAACTGATCTTGCAGCTATTCAAAAAGGCGGATATGATCATTTCTTGCTCAAAGAGATTATGGAACAACCGGCTTCACTCACAGAGACATTGCGTGGCCGTGTAAATCTCAAAGAAAAGCTCGTTCATTTGGGTGGGCCGAATCTGTCTGATCGAGAACTAAAGAGTATAAAGCATCTTATTATTGTTGGGTGCGGTACAGCATACCATGCTAGTATGCTTGCGAGCTATTACATTGAACAGTTCACAACCGATCTTACCGTTGAGCCAGTTATGGCATCTGAGTATCGTTATCGGCACGCTAACATTCCTGACCATTCCGTCGCTTTAATTGTTTCGCAATCCGGTGAGACTGCTGATACTCTTGCATGTCTTCGAGACTTAAAAGCTCAAGGCGTAAAAACCATCGGAATAATAAACGCCATCGGCTCCACTATTGCTCGCGAAGTAGATGGCGGCACTTATATTCACGTTGGTCCAGAGATCTCAGTTGCTTCAACGAAGGCCTTCACTTCACAAGCCGTTGCTATGATTATGTTTGGCCTTACCATTGCGCAGGCAAAGGGAATTAAACCATCAATCCTTGCTCCATACATCGAAGAAATTGCTGCTCTTCCTGAAGAGATCGCAAAACTTCTTAAGACCGCCCCAAAAACTATCGAGAAGTTGGCCAAGAACTACAAAGATTACGATCATGCGATCTATCTCGGGCGTGACGTTTCCTATCCGACAGCAATGGAGGGCGCCCTCAAACTTAAGGAAATATCATACATCGATGCTAATGCCTATCCAACCGGCGAGCTTAAACACGGCCCGCTCGCCTTGGTCGACGATCGCTTCTTTGAACTAGTGCTCCTCCCAAAAGATACTCTGTACGATAAATCAATTTCCGGAGTACAAGAAGTGCTTGCTCGTGGTGGTCATGTCGTCGTGGTTACTAATTCGTCAGAGTTCTCCCTCCCTGTAGAAAATGTTGTAAAAATCACAACAAAACTTAGGTTACTTACGCCGATCCTTATGAATCTTGTCTCGCAACTCTTTGCATACTACATTACCACTGCGAAAGGTCTTAACGTTGACCAACCTCGCAACCTCGCAAAATCAGTCACCGTAGAGTAGTTAACAAAAAACCTGGGTTACCCCAGGTTTTTTGATTAAAGTTCTAACCTAAAGAAATCCGTTTCGTAAATCTCTGCACCTTTTTTGGAATAAAACGCATGTGCCGCATCTCGTCCTTGTCCGCAAGTAAACTCTAACCGTTTTGCTCCTTTTTCCTTCGCCCATTTTAGCATCTCATCCCACAACAGTCCCCCAACACCTTTTCCGCGTGATTCACTGCTGACAACAAAATCTTCCAAGTAAGCATTCTTTCTAATCCCTGCACCCATCATAATAGAAAGTGCTGCCATCCCCAATAACGTTCCGTCTTCTTCTGCGATTATTAAATCATGCCAAGGCGAATTAATAACGTCAATAAACCATTCTTCGGGTATAGCGCCCTTGTCTTTTCCACTACGAGACAGTTGAACGAGAAGCTGTCTAATCGCATTCATCATTTCGGGCGTATACTTATCCAGTCTTCTAACTACAACCATTTACAATGCCTCCGTTAATTTATTTGCCAACTCTTTTGCAAGGTCATCAATCATCTCTTGTGAGTCTCCCCACATTGTAACTCTTATCAAGCTTTCGGTCCCACTAGGCCGCACCAATAATCGACCGTGCATGTTCTCAAGCTTCTCAGTATATTCGTTTAGAAGTGTCTTCACTTGTTCGGAAGATTTAAACAGCTCTTTTTGCTTATCGTCGGCTGGTATATTTATCATCACCTGCGGTGATTTCTTTATTGCCGCAGCAAGTTCTGTCAGAGTTTTACCAGTTTCAGTTATTGCTCTCGCAATCATTAAGGCAGTCAACATACCATCACCCATTGTTTCGCCCGGTAGAATAATATGTCCGCTTTGCTCTCCACCAAGATTAATATTGCGGGCCCTCATTTCAGCGGCAACATTCTGGTCGCCCACGTCTGTCGTGATTACCTCGATGCCTTTTTCTTTGCCCCAGTTCAACAATCCCTGATTTGCCATCACTGTCGTGACGATTTTATTAAGGTTTAAGTACTCAGCCAGTATCGCCAAGATATGATCGCCATCTACTACGCTCCCGGCCTTATCTACGAGTAAACACCTATCTCCGTCGCCATCGAAAGCAACTCCAAAATCATACCCTCCCTCACGGACTTTTTCGATCAGTCCCTCTAGATGCGTACTGCCAACTCCGTCATTAATCTTTGTGCCAAATTCGACATCGTTATTAATCGTTGTTACTTTTGCTCCAAACTCAACAAAAAGCGCTTCGCCTATTATGCCGGTAGCTCCGTTGGCACAATCCATCACTAGGTTCAAATTATCGAAACCTGCATGTCCAAGATGCTCTCTTAAATGCTTCTTATAATAATCCCCACCCCTAAATCTTTCGTCGGATACCATAGTGTCACTCTCTGATAGAGACAAATCCAACGGGGAATTGTTTGCGAGTTCAGCTTCAACTCTTTCACGTCCCTCCTCGCTTAGTTTTCTTCCTCCTTCGTCACTATACTCAAAAATCTTTATTCCATTGTCGGTATAAGGATTGTGCGACGCTGTGACGTCGATTGCATAATCATATACAAGCGCATACATTACATAGTTGATCCCTGGCGTTGAAAAAACTTCCAGTACACCAACCTCTTTTGCTCCATTATTTTCAAGAGATCTTTCTAGGTTCTCTAGGATTCTTTCCGTTGACTCTCTCGTATCTCCGCCAATTAGTATTCTTTTGCCCTTCACGCCGAGCCCTCTGACAATTTTCTCTAAGAAATCCCCGGTAAACATATCTGCTTTACCACGAATACCATCTGTACCGAAATAACCGCTCATGCTGCTTCTCCTCCTTTTTGCCCATCACATAATATATATGGTATAATTATAACATATATGAAGAAAGACTCTAGGTTTCTCTCCAGGGTGTTGTTGGTTTTGGGCGATCTTTTTTCGATCGCTTTTTCCTTCTTTTTTGCCTATTATTTTCGTACCCACTTAGACGAAAGGCCATATTATTTTGAATCTGATATTTCCGGTTTTATCTTTGAAATCATCCTAGTTATCCCGATCTGGATTATCGTCCTAGGTTCTCTTGGTCTTTATTCTAAGAGTATTCTTGCTCGCCAATCTCGTAGCAGGGAAATAGCTCGAGTATTTATCGCCTCGATCATTGGTATGATGTCTATCGTAACGATCGATTTCTTTGGTTCTGGTGATCTATTCCCAGTTCGCACGGTTGCTATCTATTCTTTTGTCCTTTGCTTCTTCTTTCTGCTCTTAAACCGTATTATTTTCCGTTTTATACGTAATATTCGTTTCCGCCATAACCGCGGTACGCTTCGTGCGGTAGTAATAGGTAATAATAAGAATACCGATTACCTCACGGATTACATCTCCTCTAATCCTGAATCTGGCTACCAACTTGTGGGCATTGTTGCAGCCAAAAAATACTTTCCTAAAGACTTAGTTAAGAAACAATACTCCTCTTTAAAAGACGCTATACGCTATTCAAAACCAGACGTAGTGTTTCAAACCGATGAACACCAAACGGAATATGTCTACAAAATGACCGTTGATCGTCATCTTGTTTATTATTTTGTCCCAAGCGAATCGACGTTATCTTCTCAGCTTGGTGAGCTTGAACTTGTTGGTAATACGCCTACTTTGCGCGTCAATGTCACGCCTCTTAACGGTAATTCTCGCTTCCTTAAAAGATTCTTTGACATATTACTCGGTTCTCTCATGCTTATTTTCGCGCTTATTCCGATGTTTATAGTTTGGCTCATCGTTAAACTGTCGGATATAAGGCATCCCGCTATTTACTCTGAGTATCGCCTCTCGCAATACAACCGAAAATTCAAGATTTATAAATTTCGCTCCATGAAGCCAGAATACTCCGGTATGTCTCCAGAAGACGCCTTCAAAAAGATGAACCGTCCAAATCTCATAAAAAAATATCGTAAAAATGGCGATCAGCTCAAAGATGACCCACGCATAACGGCGGTCGGAAAGATTATTCGAAGAACATCCCTAGACGAATTGCCGCAACTCTTTAATGTTGTGCATGGTGATATATCTCTCGTTGGCCCTCGTGCTCTCGTGCCAGGAGAATTAAAAACCTACGGCGATCGTTCGTTATTATTATCTGTTAAATCCGGTCTTACCGGTCTAGCTCAAGTTTCTGGACGTCGAGACCTCTCCTTCGAGGAACGCCGTGCACTCGATCTATACTACATCAAAAACTGGTCTCTCGGTCTTGATCTTCAGATACTCCTTCGCACAGTGAAAGTCGTTTTTAAACACGAAGGAGCTAAATAGTGAAAGTCGCCATCGTTTGCGATTGGCTTGTTTCGGTTGGAGGAGCTGAAAGGGTCCTCCGTTCCGTATGCGACATGTTCCCAGATGCCCCAATATTCACTTCGCAGTATAACAAGCGGGGAATTGATTGGTTTAAAGATAGGGAGGTTCACGTCGGTTGGCTTCAAGTTATTCCGTCTTGCTTTAGAAGATTCATTGGTCCACTTCGTCAATCTTATTTCAATCACTTAGACCTCTCAGAATATGATCTAATTATTTCCGTCACCGGTGCTGAAGCCAAATCAGTGAAAAAGGGAAACGCTGTTCATGTCAGCTACTGTCACGTTCCAACCCAATATTATTGGGGGTTGAAGGATAATTACCTCGAAAACCCCGGATTTGGGATTCTGAACCCTCTAGTTCGTCTAGGGTTGAAAACAATGCTCCCCAAACTCAAAAAGGCCGATTTTGAGGCGGCACAACGTCCGGATGAGTTCGTCACAATCTCGACTTATGCCAAAGATCAGATTAAAACCGCCTATAAAAGGGAAGCAACCATTATTCACCCGCCGGTTGCCGTGGAAAAGTTTTCCACAAAAAGGTTTTCCACAAGCAGGGAAACAATAAACCAGCACAAAAGTCAAACGAAAAAACCCGAACAAAAGAATCACAACAAAACAACAAAACAACAAAAAAGTCAAATAAGCCCCGAAAAAACCTCCGTCACAACCGAAAGCCGCAGTGGATTTATTACGACATCAAGACAAGTCACTTGGAAGCGTCTCGATTTAGCCGTTAAAGCTTGTTTGAAAATGCAGGTTCCCCTCACAATCATTGGCGAAGGTCCCGAGCATAGTAATCTTGTTAAGCTCGCTAATGGTTCTGATTTAATCAGGTTTATTCCGTTAACCGATCAAAAGGGACTTAAGCGCTATCTTGAACAATCTGAAGGATTCATTTTTCCCTCGCTCGAACCATTTGGGATTGCCCCAGTTGAAGCACTAGCCTGCGGCTGTCCAGTCATCGCCTATGGTAAAGGCGGCGCACTCGACTACATCAAAGACGGCGAAAATGGTGTTCTGTTTAAAGAGCAATCCGTTGATTCCCTCTGTGAAGCTATTAAACATTTCGATTCCCTTAAGTTTGATGAAAACGTAGTAAGGAATTCCGCTCTTCCCTTTTCGGAAGCCAACTTCCAGAGAAAACTTAAGTCATTCGTCCTTAAGAAAGTTAAAGATAATAAAACGCAAAAAAAGCAAGTAAGGGAAGAACATATTACTAAAAAAAGTCAAATACAGAAGCTTCGGCTATTCTTGCTCTATACTTTTCCAATAACGCTTTTCTGCTCTTACTATCCAATAATCCGGATCGCCTCAACAGCCTCAACCAACTACGAGCTTTCTCTTCCCCTGGTCTGGCTTTTTCTTTTTTCTATTCTTTCTGTCAAAGATTTTGCAAAATATATATCCGGTATCTTTAAAACCATTTCTCAGTCAAAAACGCCGAAAAAGTTTCTCCCGATCATAGCTCTTCTCTTTCCTTGCTACCTTACAGTTACTAGTATCTGGAGTTCCAACCCCCTACGTGGTTTCCTTGCATCTGGAGTTTTCTGGTGCCTCATAGTGTCTATCATTGCGATCTTCACCTCACTTAACAAACAATCTCTTATTAATAAAACTAGGCTCGCCTGGATGGTTATACTATCTGGCACAATCTTTTCGGTTGTTTGTTGGCTTCAATCTATGCTCGATGTTTTTGGCGTCGGCAGAGAGATAACTCTTCTCTGCTCCGGCTGTACATCTTATTCTTTTGGTTTTCCTCATCCGTCTGGTTTGGCCATCGAACCGCAATTCATGGGCAACCTTCTCTTAGCACCGACCCTTCTGTCGTTCTACCATTGGGTTAAATCAAAAGCCGAAAGGTCGTCTCTTAATCATCGCTCTCTCGCAATACTTTCCTTTTTCTTATCCAGCACTCTTTTTCTAACCCTATCCCGCGGAGCGATCTACTCCTTCGGTATTTCTTTATTCATTATGATAGTCTTGAATCTTATCAAAGCCAAACAATACGTTTGGCTCAAAACCATCCCGCTTCTACTAATCAGCTTTGTTTTTACGCTTTTAATGCAAGGACTCTTCTCTGATGCATCGTATATGGACAGCACTTTCCTGTCGGGTATCGATAACTCTATCTCACAACTCTCACTTGGTAAAATAGATCTAAAACTAGAAGAGAATCAAAATAAACAAACTCCTCAAGACAACTCTGAGCCAGGTCAATCAGCTGCGCAATCGCCCTTCTTCGATGGCTACGTCGAACAGTCCACGAACATCCGACTAGAGCTAAATAATATTGCCATTGATCTCTCTCGTGAGTCGACGGATAAAGCCCTCGTCGGTTACGGCATTGGTTCTGCGGGAAGCGCGATGTACGAAAAAGGCAAAACCGCTTCGCCACGCGAGATAGTACAAAACGAATACCTTTCCCTCCTATTAGAAACCGGCATAATTGGAGTTACGTTAGCTATCGTCTCCGGTATTATAATTCTGTTCAAACTCAAAGTTTTTGCCTTCGCAGAGCGTTTTCTTTTAGGTGGAATAATCCTGAGCTTCCTTCTTTCGCTCATGTTCTTCTCGGGCCTTCCAAATGCCCTACATATCTACCTGTTCCCCGCTTTTATCGCTGCTAGTCTTCCGACTCTTCAGAATCAGAATCGTCGGCAGGCTCATTCTTCTTGACCTTGCCAAATACAAATCTATCGTACACCAAAAAGTTTATCACCATTACAACAGCAGTCATAAGGACGTAGTTCCCCGTAGTCTCCACAAACTCGTACGAAAAGCCAATTCCAATTCCTTGGCAAATGTCGTAAGCAAATTTGTAAAGAAATCCAAACAAACCAAAGAACATAGTCAGAAGTGGTCTTACGGCAATATTCATTACTACATTCCAAATAAAGAACTTTCCAAGTTGTTTCTTTCCTACTTCACGATCTTTCCATGTAAAGTGAGAATGCAAATAATAACCCACAAAAATCGACACCGCACCGGAGATTAACGTCGCAATCCAAAGCTGATTATCTTCCTTAAAAACCAAGAGCGCCAGCGCTTCATAAATCCCATAGTTAATTCCGGTATTCAGTAATCCAAAAACAAAATACTTTACCTTCTGTTTAAACCCGCCTTCCTTACTGTGTTTTTTCTCAGACTTACTCATTCTTTAACGACTTTCTTCATTATGTTTTTAACTTTTTCAATGTCCTCAGGTCTATTATGATAACCCAAAGAAAACCTAATCAGCGGCGGATAATTCTTTACCTTATCAAGGAAATAATGCACGCAGAAGTATCCGGTTCTCGCCATAATTTTTTCGGCCCCTAAGGCTTCGCCAAGTAGATGCGAATCAATTCCCTTAACATAGAAGCTCATTGTCGGATTTGGCTGCTTATTTACCATGACGACTTTTTCGCCGGAATTTAGGAACTCAAACAATTCAGTATAATTATCCTCTAAGTTCCTATGGTCAGCTCGCCCTAAACCGGACAGCCAATCGATCGCCTTCCCAAGTGCAATAATCTCCCCCCAAGCTTGAAGGCCACTTTCAAATTTTGTGTACAAGTGATCAGGGTTTTTATCACTAGATAAGAGATAAGATTCTTTATCAACATCATCCACCATTCCCCCTCCGATAAACGATGTGTCTATATATCTCAAAAAGTCTTTTCTCACCACCATTGCACCAAGACTTGGCGCATACATTTTATGAGCAGAGAAACAAATCGCGTCTGCTTCTGTTTTAAAAAGCACATCGGCAGAATGCGCCATCGCCTGCGCTGCGTCAATTATGACGACCCCACCCGTTTTGTGTGTTCTTTTAATAACATCTTTAATGTTAACAAGTCTCCGACCATCAATATTTGAGGCGGCATTCACGACTACAATGGCTTTGTCAGGTATTTCATCTACGGGCAACGCCCCGTCATCCGCACGGGACAAGACCTTTCTAGTTAAACCATGTTTTCTAGCAAATGTCATTGTTGACAAGAAAGGGGAATTATGTTCAATGTCACTTGTAACTACAACATTAAACTTCGTACTGTCAAGTTGAGAGAGAATCAAGTTCAAACCATACGTTGTGTTCAATGTAAAAGACACGAAATAATCATGCTTGGACAGTTTAAGATACTTTAATACCTTTTCCCTTGTCGCTTCAACTCTTCTGTCGGTTTCAATTCCCCATGGATACTTTACTCGTTCTCCACAAGAATTAAACTCTCTATAATATTCATTTAGCGCGTTAATTACTGGTTGCGGACGAAGGCTCTGGCAAGCTGAATCTAAATAGACGTCTTCTCGTCCAAGATAATCAAAATCGTTCATGCCATCTATTATACCACGCCTTTGATAGCGGGCGTGTCCTGGATCTCCAGCGCGCAATTGCCTACTAAAAAGAGCAGACTTGGGTTATAATAATAGCCATGGTTTGTATTGCCGCATTTATTATTTTGGGTCTCATCGGAGTATTCGTCGCGATTATCTCCATTTTTAAGCGCGACTTTGGCCGTGCTTACTGGAAGGCTATGAAAAAAGCATGGGGTTGCGTCGGTAAAAAGATTAGACTCCAAAAATGTGATACAAATTTTAAAGACGACGTCAAAAACACTCTTCTTAAGAAAGTTATTCTTAAGCGCCCTAAACTTGTTAAACCTTTATCTGTTATTATCGAAGTACTCTCAGTCTTGATTGTCGTCGTATTTGTTTGGGCAGTTCTTACATCAATCAAATCCCTGCTCGCTCTCTGGGCGCTTGGCACATGCAATGTTACGAAACCTTCCGCCTGCACACTTGGATCCGAAGTCTGTTCGCTTGGCGACGAAGATGACGATGCTAATATTCTGGAAAAGACCGGACGATGGTTTACGGATTGGGGAGACATATTCTCTGCAATCCCAGATCGCATTAAGAACTGGGACGCTAAGGAATACTATATTGAACCAACTACATTCGTAGATGTTTCAATCTTAGACAATTCCAAGAACCCACTCGAAGAAGACAAACCATATGCGCTTGATTTGCTTGATCCTGGATGCTCTGCTTGTATGATGAGCTTCAGGAATCAGCTTGAATCCGGATTCTTTGAATCTCACCAAGTAGCATTACTCATTTATCCTATTCAACTTGATAGCGAAACGTACAAATTTACAAATTCCGACCTCGTAGCTCGCTACTTTTATGCCGGAGCCCTATTGGACCAGGGTGAAACTCCAGAGAACCAAAAACACTATGATTTAAAGCTCATCAACAAAGTTTTCACCGAAAAAACCGAAGATGGTGTAATTATCCAAAGGCATCTCGCCAATTTATCTTTCGACGAGGCGAAAGCTGAGCTCAAGAAGTATCTCAAAGAGTTTGGTGCTACTGACGACGATCTAAAAGAGATTTCAAAGCTTGAAAAATCTGATGAAGTTAAGGCTATTATGGAAAAGGTTAAGGACATCGCTGAAAACCAAATAAAAATCACAGGCATACCAACACTAATCTATGACGGGAAAAAGCATTTGGGATTATATGAAGAGTAAAATACTGGCAACAATAGGTTTACTAGTCATAGCAGCGACGATCACTTCTCCGGTTTTCGCCGCAGAACCACCACTCACGAGTGAGCAGTCAAAAAAGATCTCAGCATCCTGTAGTACTATTCGTCAAAGCCTCAAAACTCTTCAACGTTCCGACTCTCGTACTCGTACATATTTTGGGGCCATTTACGAAACCGTTTCAACTAAATATCTTAAACCGTTGAATCTTCGACTTGTTAGTAATGATATGGTAAACTCAGCACTCCTCAACATCCAAACTTCATTTACCACCAATCGCTCTAACTTCTCAGACGATTTCATTCAGTATTCAAAATCCCTCGAAGAGCTAATCGCTGTCGACTGCCACGTCGACCCAGAGCTTTTTTATAAAAAACTTAATGAAACCAGAGAAAAAAGAGCCGCTGTTGCCGATGACGTCAAAAAACTAAATAAGCTCTTGGTCGACATTGTTGAAGAGGCTAATAAACTAAAAGAGACACTCAAATGAATGATGAAAACAAATCAATAAACGCAGAAACGAAACCAGACGATAAGTCAAAGGCCTCAAAAGGCGGGCGCAATCTCATCATTCTCGGTGCCATTGCTACGGTTTTTGCCTTTGTGACAACTTTCATTTCTTTAAAGATATATCACGATTCCGGAGACATATATCTCGATAGATCACGCCCCGGATTTCTCCCCGAAAAAGAAGAAGCTGAGGAAGAAAAAGATCCTGGGGACTACAGCTTTCCTGAGACTGGAAAGCTCACCGAAGAGGGCCTTGACGAGTACATAGAGAACCTCAAGCGAGAAATGACTCGTCTAGACGATTTCTCAGTTGAGCCATTTGCTGATGCCCCTCTATCAAACGAAGCACTAAATTTCTAATTATTCTTGAAGTGTGCGCGCATCCAATCATCCCCCGCTCCACCACTGAGAAACGCTACTAAATAGTTTTGCTCCAAATAATCCTTAATACGTAAGTAAAACTTTTCGTCGTAATCTGCTACCTCTGCAATCTCTGGGTTCTTCAATTTTTCAATAAATTCAATCGGCGGAATTACTCTCTGGCCTTCGATCTCGCGAAGCAAAGTTGTCGGAAGCCAAAAAAGTTTGTCAACGCCTTTCGTGAACAGATCATAATAATCATCTATTACGTCATACTGTCGAGCATTTTGGAGCGGCGAGTATGCTACGACTAACCCTTTACGATCGGTGAGCTTCATTTCTTCATGCGCAATCTCAATAGTAGCCGAAACCTCTTCCGGATGGTGGGCATAATCTGTGTAAAGGCCGGGACAAAGCTTTTCCATCCTTCGCTCAACGCCAGGGAAAACATTCATTATCTCGATCAGTTTATCCTCAGGAACATCTAACCTCTCTTCTCTCGCCATTTCCTTTATTGCTTCTACCGCAAGTGCAAGGTCAAATCTTCGCACGTCACCAGCAAGTTTAATCTTGTTTTTCAGTTTAGTCTCAGTTATGACCATTCGGCTCTGACCGATGAATTGTTCAAATGCCTGCTTGTACTCTTCTTCCGTCTTATATATATCTGCATGGTCATACGTTATAGATGGAATAACCGAAAGCCAAGGATGATACGCTAAGAAATTTCTGTCATATTCATCAGCTTCATAAATCAAATACTTTGCCCCCGGTGTAAACTTACCTGCCTCTGCAAAGCCTAAGGTCGAACCAACTAACCATGACACTGGTAAATTGAGCTTTAGTGCCAACCAGAGAATTCCGGCCGTAGTAGTAGTTTTTCCATGGGTGCCAGCAACTGCTACCATTTTTAATCCATATTCGTGCACGAGTGTTTCTATGAATTCATCACGCTTCGAAATTTTTAATCCAAGTTCTTTTGCAACCGCCAACTCTTTATTTCCCGGGCGTACGGCTGAACTATGAACATACCAATCCACTCCGCCAGTCTCGTTGACTTTCTTTTTCAAAAATTCACCATCTTGCTCGCCAATGCAGACTTCAATTCCATTATCGCGCAACCCCTTCGTTACTAATCCTTCATGCAGATCGGAACCAAATACTTCCATACCCAGTGACTTTGCACCCAATGCCAATGGTCCCATTGCTACACCAGATATTCCAGAAACATAAACTCTCATGAGCTTAATTATAGCACGTCTATGTGTTATAATAATCACAACTACTATGGGTGGTAAACGCATTAAGCAGACTAGAACTAGACTCAAAAAGATTAAACCAATTCGAACTTGGCAACTTTTTTTGATTTTTATCTTACTTTTGTTTGTCTCGGCTACTCTTTTGCGACTCGATCATATAGAAATGATCAATTTGCGCGCTACTGTTCTTCAGGCTGACCAAGACGATGACGAAATTGCGCTCGCTGATGGATTAAACGAACTAAAAGATTTTACTATCAGTCACATCATCGTGAATATTGTCGATGATAACGGTCTCAAAAAAATCGAATTCGGTACAGGTGTTTTTTATCTAGAGCAAAGCTACCTGCGGGCAGCCGCCATTGCTATACAGGAAGCCTCAGAAGCAGAAATCGATGACTCGAACCCAAATGGGAACATATACGGTGCTGTTTCTGCAATCTGCGGTCAACTAGCCAGAGCGAACGGATGGTCATGGAACACGCCGGCGCACATTGAATGTTGGCAAACAGAGCTAGCAAAATACCCAGCAAGCGCTCTCGAAGACGGTATCATAAGTGCTAAGATCCCCTCCACCGAGCTTTATCGTCGTGAATACGTCTCGCCGGTTTGGGCCCCAAGCATATCCGGCTTCGTTATTCTTATCACCGCAATTATAGGTGTTGTAATTTTTATACGACTTCTTATCTGGATATGCCTAGAAATAGCCTTAAGTTTAATGAAAAAGTCATAAAACCCCTTGACACCCCTGTCGAAGAATAATAAGATAAAAATACAATAATTAAAGGAGGATTAAGCTAATGGCTTATGAACATACTAACAGCAAAGGCGTAAAGTACTATCTTCACAAATCCGAAGTTACGCTCCGTGGCGGCAAACCTCAGACCATCTATTTCTTCACCAAAGAAGCTAAAGGCGGCAAGGGCACCCCATGTGATCTTCCTGCAGATCGCGAAGTCAACGAGAATCCTCGCAACGGCTTCCTCACCCTCAAGAAGAAATAATTCTTTCGCTTGATTTAGGTACAGCAGGCCCGCTTCGTTCATGCTACGAAGCGGGTTTTTGTTGAAACGACGCTAATCTTGCTTATGTTATAATTATAAATATGGAATTAAACCTTTCCGATTTCTATTTTTCATTAGGCATTATCGCGCTCGTTGGCTTACTTGGTTTTTTTCTCGGTAAAAAAGGTCTAATAACTAAAGATGCCAATAAAGGTTTTGTCTCTCTTTTGCTTTCAGTTTTTATGCCAGCATCACTTTTCTCTGCATTTCCAGCCACAGCAGAGGAGAGTTTACTCGATCTTTTCTTTCTTGGCTTGCTAGCTGGCTTTATTGTCATGCTGAGCCTTATTATCCTTTCCAAGCTCATTTTTAATCAGAGATTATGGCAAAAGTCTCTCGCTACGGAGGCCCAATTCGCCTTCATCTTTAACAATGCAACTTTCTTAGGATATCCCATCATCAGTACGACTTTCGGCGAAGAGGGTATAATTCCATATTGCGGTTTTATTATCGCTTTTAATCTCGCACTATTCTCGTATGGCATCTGGTTATTCAAGCGCGCTGAAACCAAGCATTTCCTTAAAAAAACCATTTTAAACCCAAATATTATCGCAGTAATATTTGGCATGTTAATCTTTCTATTTCATGTTGAACTACCGACCGTCATTACGTCTAGCGTAAAATACGTTGCCGGTGCGACCACCCCGCTTTCCTTGCTCTGTATTGGGTACATGCTCTCGGAGGCCAAGATTACTAGAGTTCTAAGATCCTGGCGTCTACTAGTTATTTCTTTAATTCAACTCATCGCAGCGCCAGTTTTAACCTTCATCCTTCTCCGCATCGTTGGCTTCCCAGATCAAGTGATAATCGTTTGTACGCTAATTCAAGCTCTACCTACAGCTACATCGCTAGGCCTTTTTGCCGAAAAATACGGCGGACGCGTTGAAGAATCATCGGAGCTCGTCGTTATTTCCACCATCTGTTCAGTTTTGACTTTACCACTTATGGTCGCCATTCTATTCGGTTAGCAGAACTGTAAACTCAGTTTTTATAGACGTCTTTAAGGTCATCTAAACGATAGGAATGACTATTCGTGTGTTTAGCAATCATTTTTTGCAAGGGCGCCGTCTATTTCTTTTTTGCTTCATTTAGAACCATTGACAGCCTTGAAGGATAATGATAAGCTAAAACCAAGTAGAGTGTATTAGGCAAAAAATAAACAGATACAAACTTTCAAAAAAAGGTAAACCAATGAAGCTGAAACATTGCTCTTTTGCATTAACACGGGTTTTTGGTGTAGTGTTGGCAGGAGTGCTAGCATTAGCAGGACTATATAAAACACTTAACAGTGAAACTAACAGCGTGGCTAGCGCAAACCCGCTGATAAATATTTCTTCTCTTTCAGAAGAGTTTATGGAAACATATCTCAAAGACTATGCGGAAGTGGCTGCAGATGATAATAAAGAGAATATTTTGATTGTAGCATCTGAAAAGCCATTAGAAAGTAGCTTTGGAGCGAAGAGGGTAGTGAATGCTGCGAACAATCAGTATTTTCTTGAGTACAATTCAGAAGAAGAGAAGACGTTTGCATATGAGCAAATCAGCCATATGCCAACCCTCACAGTATCCGAAAACCAGGTCCATACAATTCTTGACGAGGCAGAAGATAATGGCAGTTATAATTCATGGGGAATTGAGAAGATGGGGCTAGACTATGCGTCAGAGATGATCGAAGAGTCTGGCAATGCAAGCGAAATAGTAGTGGCGGTTCTCGATACGGGACTAGACGTAGAATTGTTTAATGAAAATTTTCCGGACAAATTGGCGGGGACTTACAGTGTCGTGAGCGGTAAGGCTGAAGTCCCAGACGAAGTAGGACACGGGACGCACACGGCGGGAACGATTGCAGAAGGAACACCGAGCAATGTGAAAATCTATTCGGTACAACTTTCAAAGGAAAGGGGAATATATACGACGGATATTATTGCAGGGATGGATTACACAACTTATTATACAAACGCGGACGTGGCAAACATGAGCTTTGGAGGATATTCTTACGAAGAGGCGGAGTACATTTCGCTTGAAGCGATGCGCGAAAAGAAAATAATTCCTGTGGCGTCCGCCGGTAACGAATCGACAAACAATCTTAGTTATCCGGCAAGTTTCGATAATACAATTTCAGTGTCAGCGCTTGACGTAAATCTAAACTTTGCATCGGAGTTTTCTAATTTTGGAAAGACGATTGATTTTGCGGCACCAGGCGTAGATATTCTATCAATAAACGGGACAATGAGTGGAACGTCGATGTCTGCACCGCACGCGTCGGCAGCGGCAGCAATTGCGAAAAGCCTGGATAAGGATTTTAATCTTGAGACAGCAAGAGAATTTTTATCGACACGTACAATTGACCTGGGGGCAAAAGGAAAAGATTCGCAATATGGTTACGGTTTTATTGATTTTAACGACGCAAGATTCTGCACGGCACAAAGTGAAGCATGTGATGAGTTTGAAATTTTCGAGACGGAAATCGAAGACGCAATCGAAGTGGTGAACGTAGCTTTAACGCCATATAATTACGGTAGTTTGACAAATATTTTGGCGACAACGATCAGAATAACAAATAGAAGTGGAAGCTATAAAGAGAAAGCACTAGGCGATTTTGGGACAGACATAGAAATAACCGGATATGATCCTTATGCAAGCGGAGAGCAGGAAGTAGTCGTAAAATATGGCGAAATGACAACAAGTTTTACAGTCGAGAATCCAGAGAATTGGGAGAGCGGATGGATAGTCGGAAAAGGATCTTTTGAAGGGGAATCGGAAAATGAGCTCATAAACCAACTTGTGAAATACAAAGATCATGGAATGAACATCAAAACACTGTACATTCCGGAAGAAGTTGACGGAGAAACGATCGCGGGGACTCATTGTCCATTCGATGCGGAAATGTATGACGGAAGTTGGGGATGCAATGATTCAATTTTGTCTAACGACGCGCAACAGTACGAGACAATTGTGCTACCAGAGACTCTTAGAATAGCAGGTGGCTTCAGCGGCAATTGGAATAAAAATGGCAACTTCCAAAACGTTTATCAGATTATTAGCTTGGCGGACGAATTAATCGTAAAAACAAGTGCTTTTAGTTATCTTAGATCGTTGACAAAGTTGGATGCGACTATAACGTTTAATGTAACGCATTCAGCTTGGAGCCCAACTGAGGGATTTTATGGCGAGAAATGGTATGCGGGTAGTGTCTTCTTGGGAGATACTTCTCTAGAGAGTGTGAGATTATCAAACAATAATGATGTTATTCCTTCTTCGACATTCTCTGAATGTAAGAGCCTAGAAGCAATTGAATTGCCCGATAGCGTAAAAGAAATTCAAACACAGGCGTTTTATGGGGCTGGCGTGAAAGTACTAGATTTGAAAAATGTCGAGAAGTTGGAAAGGCAAGCTTTCTATGACAGTAATCTCGAAGAGATATTTATCTCAGCGACGCTAACGGAGATTGAGGATGGCGCATTCGCAGGAACAAACAGCCTAGAAAAGTTGGTGGTTGATGCCAATAATCCAGTATATGACAGCCGCGATAACGCCAATGCAATTATCAAAACCGATGAGAATAAGTTGATAGTTGGCACAAGAACAACGATAATCCCAGAAACAGTAGAAACGATTGGTGCGGGCGCATTTAACGGATCATATATCTATGAAATTACGATACCAGAAGGAGTATTGAGAATCGAACCAAACGCTTTCGTTGATTGCTTCTCCTTACAGAAAGTTGTATTACCTAGAACGTTAGCATCCCTTGAAGATGATTCATTTGTGAGGAGTGGGTGGTCGATACCATCTACTACCATCTTCTGGATTTGGGATCATACTTACGCAAAAGAAAGAGTCTTTGAACTTGATTACCCATATGTCCTGATGGACGAAGTGGATGAAGAACCAAAATTGATTGCGGATATGAGTTTCGAGGTTATACCAGAAAGACGAGTATTCTATGCTTATGATACCATTTCTCCAGAAAACTTTATTATAAATGTTTTCTACTACGATGAAGAGGCAGATGAGGTGATAGAAGATCCTGAAGTAGTGACAAATTATTCCGTAATTTATAACAATGGCGAAACTGAAAATCTCGTTGGTGGTGATAACTTAGTGTCTTTCGTCTTTGACACAGAAACCGGTTATAAAAACATCAAAGTTGGGTTGTGGTTAAGTGTGAAGTACCTTGAGCCGGAATATACAGTACCGGAAGGGATTACCGCTTGGAGCGGACAACCATTAATTGAGGTGGAGCTACCAGATGGTTTTGCTTGGATGAATAACGAAGAGTTTGTCGATGAATCTAAGACCGAGTATCTGGCGAACTTCACACCGGAAGACGCAGTACACTATGGCGTAGTAGAAAACATCGCAATACCAGTAGAAGTGAAGACGGGTACAACCTTTGCAGAAGTTTTTCCGGACGAAGTACTGAGGGCTTGCATAATAAGGAATCTAAATCTAAGCGACGAAACCGAAAACTATACAGAAGAGACGGTAGACTTGGACAAAGTATTAGCGATAACAGAACTGAATTGCGCGGCTGATGAAGGTGAAGATAAGATTACGAATGCACGAGGTATCGAACGAATGACGCAGTTAGAGTTGCTCGACTTAAGTGGGAACTCGCTCGATAGAATCAATTTGTCGAAAAACTTAGAAATGGAGCATCTTGATCTTAGAGGGAATAAATTACAAGAGCTGAACATTATGGAGAACTCGGCGCTGAACGAGTTACTAGTAGACGAGAGCGGCCTAGAAGACGGGAGTCTATTGCTTATGACGGCGGCATATGTAGAGTTCGATGGAGAAGGTGATAATACTAGGCTAATAATGGATCTTTCTGAGCTAGATTTCTTGGATGGTGCAGACTTTGTTATCGAAGATGCAAGCGCGACTTACGACGCCGAGACTAGAACAATTAGTTGGTCAGCAGATAATCCAGTAGCTGATAACAAAGTACGGATAACGGTAAGATTAGAGACGGGAGAAGAAATTTCTTACTCAATCTATTGTTTCCCGCGTAAAATATATGTGACAATTCTGCTGGACGGAGAAATCTATGAGAAAGATTTAGACTTTGGCTTCACGTACACCGGTGGCTGGCTTAACTTGAAAGGCTTTGGTGAGAACCTTATAATGATGCTCGGTTTAACAGGATATGAGCTAGAAGACGCAGTGGTGACGAGTGACCCAGGAGTAATAACCGTAGGCAAGAGCGACGTAAGAATTAGTATGTATTTCAGAAATACAGAGCAGCAGGGCGACGATGAACCGGAAGACCCAAGTGAGCCAGGAGACCCAACCGAGCCAGAGGACCCAAGCGAACCTTATGACGATAGCGATGAGGAAACAGAAGTAGGGACTCCAGATACTGGAGCGTTAATAACAAACAGGCATAATGATATGGTTAGAGACGACACTTCGACGTTATTGCTCTTTATCGCTGCTGCGGTCGTGCTAGCGGTATCCTTCCTCCCAAGAAGAACACTAAAGCGTCATATATAGGCTAAAGCCTTCATCAATCTGTGTCGGGCTTTGATTTTGCACAAAAGAGCGATAGTTCTCCTTTTATTCATTTACTAAAATCAAAAAAACGGACTAAATCTTTTCCACTTAGTCCTTGTATGGTGGGGGCGGTTGGGATCGAACCAACGACCAAGCGGTTATGAGCCGCCTGCTCTAACCCCTGAGCTACGCCCCCGACCATGTGTATATTATAACAGATAATTATCTAGTTTGGTGAATAAAATGATATAATAAAGCTAATGGAAAAAATCAAAACAAGCATACGTCGCTTTTATTTCCGAATCAAACACGATTATTTATCATTCGACAACATTGTTTTTTTCGTTGCTATCATTACATGTTTTCTTTGGACATATAGTTCAATTTCTGCCACGTCTCGCAACTGGGAACTTTCACAAAGAATTGCCGCAAAGCGAAAGGAACTAGAAATTCTTAGATTAGAAACTGAAATCATGGAATCGGAGAACGCTTATTATCGTTCTGCCGAGTATCAAGAGCTTTCCGCCCGCGCAAAACAGAACAAATTATTCGAAGGTGAAAAGCTGGTGTACCTTCCAGAGAATTCTGAAGCGGCTCGTAAAAAGTACGACAAAAACACAGAAGAGGATAAACAAGTTGCTGAGCCATCCAAGTTTTCTCAATGGATGTCATTCTTGTTCAACGTGTAGTATTGCTGATACATACTACTAGGGTAGATTTCGAAACTTGTAAAAAGATATCAAACCGATTATACTTAAAGCATGAATAATGATAAGCTATCAAAGATTCCCGTGAGTGAACTTACTCCCGAAAATCTTAATTCACTAAAAAAACAAGGCAGCGTTTCTTTGCCAGGAGTTATTAAAAAACGTAAAGACCCAAAGAAACTAGCGTTACTTATTGCCGGCATATTATTGTCCATTGGTATTGGCGTTGCATTATTCTTTATTTTCCGCAAGCCGGCAGAAGTTCCAGATTCTACTGATCAAACACACGAAGAAATTGAGCCAGTTTGGCAACCTTCTGACGAGTCGGAAAATCCAAGTGCAGAATACGTCGATCATCAGCAATCCATAATCGACGATCCAAGCAAAACATCTACCGAAAAGCTTAAAGCAGAACTTGCCATTATTAATCATTTTGTAGTACTTGAGGATTACGCCGAAGCAGAGTCAAGACTCGATAGTATTCAACGCGAAGGACGCTCGAATCGAGAGTTGTTCTATATTTACAGTGGATATTGCAACCTTTACAAAGAATCTGGCAACAAAGAATCTTCCGACAAATACGAAGCACTATTAGATGAAGTTCTTTCCAGAAATTGGGATGACGAAGAGGAAGTGAACACACAAGGGGAGTAAGGAATATGGCTGACGATCAGATAGACCCATTCGCAGACGAGAGAAATGATTTTGAAACCAAAGAAATACGTCACACTAAATCCCACAACAGCAAGAACCCATTCGTAAATATCATTAATCCCTCTGATGATAAGGCACGGAAGCGCAACCGCATCATTCTTCTAGCTGTTCTTATGGTGGTTGTTGCTGGCGTGTTAGCCATGTTAATAATCCCTAATGTTTCAAACCCAAATGCCCCAGTTGAACCAGAAGAAATCGTTAATCCGACTGGACGCAAATCGGCTATCGATGATGCTCCCGCATTTGACGATCCAGAAACTCGTAAAGGCGAACAAGAAAAACTCAACGCCGTTTTTGCACTTATGGACGAGGGAGATTGGGAATACATCAACGCACTCTTCGAGACCATCTTCCCAGATTATTTAGACGACTGCGGCAAATACGATTATTATCGTGCTGCAGTGACAATAGCTGACAACTTTGAGAAATTTACTATTTCAAAAGACGTTGCAGTTTCGCGCGCTGAAGAATTGCTAAGCACGTGCAATCGTTCGAACCAAGAATACGATTCTTCGGAAGAATAGCGCCCAACCCTACCGAAGGCTTGAAAAACTAAAACAAAATACTTATACTTATAACATGGATCATAGTCACGATGACGTTATTTTGCCAGAGAACGATGTCGATATAAGCATTGGAGCTGGCGATTCGAAACCACGAAAAAAACGCCTAGTGTTTATCATCATTGCAGTCATTCTGTTCGTCACCCTTTCCGGGTCACTTGCATATGCTATCCTTAACAATGGAACCGATCAGCCGGATGTTCCCCCCATCGACGAACCGAATCCTCCTATTGAAATCTTCAAATATGATCGCGACAGCTTCAACGCAGCAATAGATTCCGCCGAAGAACGTTTGCTTGCGCGAGATTACATTGCAGTTGAATCCATATTAAGCGAATTTGCTGTTCCCGAGAGAATGACCGCATCACAAAAGTATCGATACTACTCATTCTTGGCTCAACTGTATTCCAAAGATAACCTCAATGATCCAGATTTAGCCCAAAAAAGTGAAGAAATTGCTGCCGAAAGTTTAAACGAAATTCGTAAAGGAGAAGAATAATAATGAAAAACAACAATAATAAGTACGGGTTTACGCTCCTAGAAGTAACGTTATTTCTTGCTCTATCCGGCATTTTAATGATCGGTCTTGTGGTTGGCGCAAATGTCTCCATTGCTAGACAACGCTACAATGATTCGGTGAATAGTTTTGTTGGTTTTATTAGCAACGCTTACAACGACGTTCTCAATGTCTCAAGTGACATTCCTGCGACCGATACCGATGGCCCAGGCCGCACGACAAAAGCAGTTTATGGCAAACTTATTACATTCGGCGAATCAGAAGGCAGCGCTAGTAATCCGAACGCTTTAGTAAAAGAAGTCTATTCTTATGACGTGGTCGGTAAAGCCGTAAGCTCTACCGAGATTACGTCTTCCTCAACAATAACGATGTTAAAGGATGAAGTGAACGCGAACATTTATAAAGACGATAAATCATTCTATCGCAAAAAAACATTCAATATACCATGGGATGCCTACCTTCAAAAACCCAACGCTATTAACGGAGTGCCTAATAACCAACAGTTTACGGGCGCCATCTTAGTCGTCCGCTCGCCTGCCACTGGCACTGTTCGAACCTATGTTTATGCTGGATCTGTTGATGCGCTTCATAACAACACAGGTAGCCTAAGCTCTCTTAAGAATCGTTTCACGAATCTTTTAACACATCTCACAGAAGAACAACTTGACATATGTATCGATTCTGACGACAACAGTAACGCCAATCGCAACAATATACGAGTTTTGAAACGCGCTAATAACTCTTCTGGCGTAATTGTTGCAAATACCGGCGAAGAATACAGCAGCTCCAACCCGAACGGCAGTCGTTGCACGGGAAATAATTAATCTTTTGTTTTCTTGATGCTTATGCTAAAATACAATTATATGAGACGAAGGCCAAAGACGACAAAGGCGGGTTTTACGTTAGTTGAGTTTTCTTTTGCTATTGCTTTTATTTCTGTTCTTTTAATCACAATTACTTTAATCACTAATGAGATTGTCTCAGTTTATCGAAAAGGATATTCGATTAAGAAGATTAATCAAATCGGACGCGATATTATCGATGATTTTCAAAATTCCATCACTCAATCTCCTCCTACACTAATATCATCATTCTGTGATAGAGTTTACGGGTCTGGCGTCTTAAGTACAAACTGCAAAAAGAATAACGGCTTCTACTCTGTTTATCAGCAATTTTATAAAAAAGTGACAGTCGACAACGACGAAGAAAATCCGGGCGCCCATTATCTTCCAATGAATGGGATCTTTTGCTCAGGCAAATATACTTACATTTGGAACACTGGCTATCTTTTCAACAAAGACTCTGTATATAGCCTCGGAGCCACCAAGGAAGATCTTCGGCTTAAACTCGACTACAAAGTAATTGGCCTCGCCGATGATGCAACTCCATACAAAGACGGGAACTTCCATCTTCTTAAAATCGAAGACTCTGGTCGAAAGATTTGCCAGAATACAGTCGAAAGTGCATATCCGGATCCTTCATTTGTCCAAATTGCAACTGTGAATCATACCATCACTGTTCCGTTCAGCCTTCCAGAAGTCCCAGAAGAAATGTTAAAAGGCGATGACGGTTCGTTTATTCTTTACGACCTTGTTTTCTTCGAGCCGGCACGGATTCCAACTAGTAATCGTCTTCTGTTCTCTGGGTCATTCGTGCTCGGGTCAACGATCGGCGCAGTAGATATCATGTCTTCATCGAATTATTGCAAAGCACCGTCGAACTTTTCGGCCGACTTTAGCTATTGTGCAATCAATAAATTTAACTTTTCGATCCAAGCATCAGGAATGAATTAAGGAGGAAACATGCCAAAGATTAAGTCATCATTTAAAAAAGGTGCTACGTCTATTTATGTCGTTGTTATTTCGACGCTTCTTTTCAGCGTTATTACGGTTAGCTTCATTCGTATCGTTATCAACGAGACTAACAACACCATAAACGACGAGTTGGCACAATCTGCGTACGACTCTGCTCTTGCTGGTGTTGAGGATTCCAAGGTCGCGCTCAAGCAGTACTATGAATGCGTTGAAGCAGGCGGAATTAGCGTATCTCAAAAATGCAAAACCGTCATAGAATCGTTGGAGGCGGGCTTTGGTGATACCGACAAATGCGATTCTGTTTCCAAAGCTCTTGGACGTATTACAGTTGACAAAGACGAAGTCTTGATCAAGGAAGACGACGATGCAACTGCAGGTACAGTCGATGACCAAAGAAAACATATCATTCAAGCATACACGTGCGTTACGATCGATAATACTCCTTCGGATTTTCTTACGGTCTTAGGAGGGAATCATACGATCCGTGTTATTCCGCTCAAGACACAAGACCCAGACAGTATTACTGGTATTCGTATCCGTTGGCATAAAGACGACGACAGCAATAGTACAAAATACTCTTACGATGACGACGGCCAAAAGTTTGGCCCATTAGGAAACGGCCTAGCGCCAACTCCGCCAACTCTTTCTGCGCAAATAATTCAAACTGCGCAAAAGTTTACTTTTGCTCAGTTTGACAATTCGGATGGCAACTCAACGAACCGAGGTACTGTAATTCTAGTCCCATCCAAGAAAACCACCGGTACAATAAATCATATTCCAGCGAGTACTCTCGTAGCATCAAACAATCACTCATACGAACGAACCGATTCTAACACTCCACAGGTAATCAGGTGCGAGAACGCTTCACTTTCCGATCAATACGCATGCGTCGCCTCGATAGAGATGCCAACCCCGATTGCAACTAATGGGGACCAAAGCCGCAATCAAGACACCTTCTTCCTCGTATTATCGCTCCCATATGGCGAGCCATCGACCACGGTCTCCATTCAGCTTTGTACGGATGGCGCTTCTTCGAGTAGCCCCCGAGGCGATTGCCGCAATGCAGATGGCAGTGAATCTACCGCTGACTTCCAAGATGTGCAAATTGCTGTTGACTCAACCGGACGCGCAAATGATATGCTCACTCGCGTTGAGGCTCGCGTTGAGTTCATAGACACAGAGTTTCCATACCCAGAATTTGCTCTTCAGGCATCGAGCAATGAAGATGACGCGATCAAGAAAGATTTCTATGTAACACAGAACTGTATCCAAGTTGACCCTACGACCGGCGCAATCGTACCGTGCTCGCACTAGTTTTCGCGAAAGAGAATTAAGCTTGACAAATACCGCGATGTGGTGTAATATATACACGTTACTTTAACACATCGCGGGGTAGAGCAGCCTGGTAGCTCGTTTGGCTCATAACCAAAAGGTCGTTCGTTCAAATCGAACCCCCGCAACCATTTTAGCCTTGAGGCGACGGTAAATTGCCCCCCCAATTTACCGTCACCCCAAGGCTTTTTTATTTGGATGCAGCCTCGATCGTATTTCGTCTTTGTATTGGAAAGCAATATATCCAAGTCCGGCCATGACCACTGCACCAATGGCCCAAGCAGCTGTGAATTCTGTTCTCTCCTCAAATGACCCGCTGGCGATCGGAAAAGAAGCGCCATTGTTTTCAATGATCTTTCTACATCTACCTGTTGCCGGATTTCGTTCGTATCCTTCTGCGCATGGTTTTAATGACGCACTGGCCGTGGTAACATAGCTTTTGCACCTCCCAGTTAGCGGATTCCGATATTTTCCATCTGGACAAGCAGCTAGAGTTGTTACGGGCACAGCCTCGTTTACACAGTTACCAGTCTCCAGATTAATAACCTTACCAGTTGGACAAGTTTTAAACTCTTGGTATACATTCTCTTCGCCCGGAGTCGGATAATAGGTTTGAGCCCAGCTTATCTTCTCGTCTTTCTCTAACTTTACTTTTGCTAGGCTTACGCCTTTCCTCTGCCCATTGTAGTACGTCAACATATCAACAATTTCACCGTCTGTATCTATGATCGTGAGTTTGTTAGAAGAGATGGGGTTCTTCGTCATCGATATCCCCCACTCTGCATTTACATAAAAGACTCGGAATCCTTTCGCGTTTATTCCTCCGTTTAATGGATAGTTGTTGTTTTTATAATTTATGTAACAACCGTCCAAGTTTGTAGTTTCTTCTCCTCTATTAAATATTTCAATAAACTGCTCGGAAACCGTTTCGTTATAGTATGTATAAAGCTCCATGAACTCTATAGTACGACACTGTGGTTCAACCGTTTCTTCTTGAATCGCAATAACTTTCAATCCAGGATTGAGTGGGTCAAAAGTAGGCACATAATCCGCAACAAAATCAAAATCGTCAACTTCTTCTTCGGTAATCTTACGCACTAATGTTGTCGGCTGATTCTTTTTTCCAGCCTTAAACGAATCATAGCAACCAACCTCTTTTATCCCCCAACAAAGGGAATCAATTATTTCATTTTGAAAACTAAGCTTAATCCTTCCAGAAGTTTGTGACATATTTCTGGTATATGTAATATCTGCAACTGAAGAAGGATCATCGACAGCCTTAACTTCTTCTGAGCTCATTAGTCTTAGAAGGAGAGACTCGCCGACCATTTCGTACTCCTCAGAAAAATCGAGTACAGTATACTCACTTCCAGAAGAAGTCTCATAGATTATCGAAAGACCGGCGAGCAAAATTGATTCATTGGGGAGTTTTTTCAACTCCATAAATTCCCCTATGTAAGGGTCAGAAAAACCTGGATTATAGCTTGCAATGATAATGTTTGGTAAAGTCATCTCATCTTCGGTCCTGGTAATTGGGAGCAATACCTCAAAAGGCCCTTGCGCTATATCGTCCTTGGCTTCATCTCTTTTGTCTTCTGGAGTATCCGTGTCTATTTCAGGTTCAACACGGATAACTCCATCAGTGTCAAACGACTCGTCATCCGTCTCGGCAAACACGAATGAACTTGGCATAGATATCGCAAGTGTAATTATCAAACTCAAGCTTAAATTAATATACCTCAACTTTTTCATGGCACAACTCTACCACGCCAAGCTTTTTCCGTTCAAGCATATCCTCATTATTTTTTATGTCGCTTGTGCTATAATGTATATTATATGGAGGAATATATCTCGCTTGGTATTGTGATCTTAGGCGGTCTCATTGCGGCTTCGCTTCAACTTCCGCTTGGTACATTGTTATTACTTTACCATTCATCACTTGGTAAACAAATCAGAAAGAAAACCAAAACCATCGCTTCATCTTTCATTTCCGGCGTTACTCTAATGAATTTCCTTCTTCTGGGTACTTCTATCTTCCTTATCGCTACTCTTTCAGCCAACGGCACCCTCTCCGATACAAGCTATGTTATTCTGTTTGGAATCCTTATGGCTTTAGGCATCGCCGCGTGGCTCTTCTACTACAAACGCAAGGGTTCAACAGAGCTTTGGCTTCCGCGCCGCCTTGCACGTTTCGTTGATTCTCGCGCTAAACTTACGTCGGACACTTCAGAGGCTTTCTCGCTCGGTCTTTTAGTCCCACTCTCAGAAATCATTTTTACTCTACCGTTACTTGTACTCGTTTCTGATGCAATTCTTCATCTCGAAACCGTCTATCAGGCTCTCGGACTAGTTATCTATACAATCTTTGGCACTCTTCCGCTCCTCGTCATGAGAGTCTTTATAAAAAAAGGTCGCAATATAGCAGACGTTCAACGCTGGCGTTTAGAGAATAAACTATTCTTTAGAGTATTCACCGGCATGGGTTTTGTCATTCTCGCCGCATTCTTATTCGCTTTCGTAATAATGAAAGGAACCACCTAATGTCTGATATTTTCTCTCCAGAAACGCTCGCCACAACGCTCGAAACCGACGCGCGCGCACTTAACCTTCCCGAAGAATCGGTTAAACCAATCATCGCTCGTGTTATGCAGGCAGTACTAAACTGGTTAGAAAACCGCGAAATAATAACAAAAAGCGATTTAGAAAGGGTCGTTAGTTCCGAGCTCGATAAATACTCGCCGGATTTGGCTTTAGTTTATCGGAATCGTGACAAAGTTATCTAACAATATGGGCAAAAAATTTGATTACGATTTAATAGTCATCGGTTCCGGACCAGCTGGTGCTTCTGCTGCTCTTTTTGGTAGCGAGGCTGGGCAAAAAACTGCTATTGTCGAAAGTGATAAATGGGGCGGTTCTGCCCTAAACTATTCGGACGTCCCGGCTAGTACTCTATTTGAGTTTTCTCACCTTTATCATGAAGCAATTCGTGGTTCTCGTTTTGGATTGTCTAGTTCAACTCTCCGTTACAACTATCCAACAGCGCAAAACTGGAAGCAATTAGTTTCACGGAAGACAGGAGCGAATTCCAAGAAACTACTAGAATCAGCTAAAATCGCCTGCTTTTCCGGATTTGCCTCATTCCTTTCATCAACCGAAATTGCTATCAAAGATACCGTAATATCAGCCCCCAAGATAATCATAGCAACCGGTAGCAAGCTAAACTCTGGTGACATTTCTGGCATCGAATCTACAACCTGTTATACCCCAGCAGAAGCACTTGCTCTGCCGCGACCACCAAAAAGCGTGTTTATTGTTGGTGGAGGAAGTACGGGCGTCGAATTGGCTAATTATTTTGCCGAGATTGGCTCCCAAGTTATTATTGGTGAACTCGCTGAACGGATTCTTCCTCGTGAAGATGAAGAAACGAGCAGTTTCATTACTCAGTACTTCGAAAACTCACTCCAAATAAAAGTCTTAGCTCAATCGCGTATTGTCGCCATTCAGCCCTCCTCAAAACCAGGATTCCAAAAAGTGATTTTTCGCCGAGGTACTCAAGAAAAATCCGTTGATGTTTCTACGATTGTCCTTGCAACTGGTTCAAAACCAGTAACGAACCTTAGCTTGGAAAATGCTGGCGTTGAGTATTCTAACGAAGGTATTAAAACCGACGATACACTTAAAACTAGCATGAAGCATATTTATGCCGCCGGTGATTGTACGGGCGGTGAATCATCAACCGAAATCGCTGCCTATGATGGTGTATTGGCTGCCTCGAATTTAATTAATAATTCTAGAAAAGAAACTAATTACAAAGGTTTTATTCGTATTACAAACACATTCCCAGCCGTCGCGAGCATTGGTCTTACCGAGGAAGAATGTCGAGACAAAAAGCTCAAATATAAAAAAGCCGCCTCACCACTTTCATCGGTCCCGATGTCTATATATACTGATTTTCGTTATGGCTTTGTCAAAATAATTGCTAACCCAAAAGGTGCCATTCTTGGTGCTACTGTCGTTTGCCCAAAAGCCGAATTAGTTGTACAAGAAATTGCGTTAGCCGTTTGTAATAATCTTACCGTCGACCAACTTGCTTCTGTCCCACATGTTACTTCCTCTTGGTTAGAATTGGTCCGTTTCACGGCAAAAAAACTAACTAACAAGTAGTATTAGAATGCACATACGTTGGCAAAACAGACAAGAATGCAAACCGCTCAAGGAAAGCCATCACGCTATTCTTGCTTGGGTGTCGTTTGCCGTACTAATAATTTGCCTATCGCTTTTTTTTGGACCAAGTACCGGATCGAATACATACGCTGCTAGCCAAAATGAATTCGATTCCACTATTGAGATAGAATCCAACTGTGGATCAACGCAGAGCATACTAAAACAATACTTACTTGATTCTGGATATAACGAAACGGCTACTGCCGGCATTATGGGTAACATCGCCATAGAATCTTGCTGGTATAGACTTAGTGTTTATGGCGGCACTTGTAATAATAATGCTCCAGATGATTTTGTTGCCTGGGCGCATCTTGAAAAGCAATTTGAAGGCGGTTATGGGCTTGTTCAATGGACAAGCCGAAAACGCGTGAAAAAACTTCAAGAATACGCGAACAGCCTAAATAAGAAAGTCAACGATACCGAAGTGCAAGTTAAATATATAGTCAAAGAGTTAAAATCAAGTTCTTATAGACTAACTCCTTTAGTTCTTAATTCAATGACTCTCCCAGAAGTTACATGGGTGATCTTACGTGACTACTTAGTACCGAGTACAATTGTTTGCGTGAAAGGAGAGGGTTATAACTGTCAGAATCAAGAATCGGCCAGAGGCATTTCCCTTAGCAGCTTACTCAACGATCCATCCAAGTACCAATCAGCTTACGAAACCTTCGTTAAGAGATACAATGAGGCTAAACAACTTTACGGTGCCGTCAATGATAGTTGCAGTACAGACGATAATCCGTCAAAAGAATCCAACGAAAAACAGGATCCGAAAAATGATCAGGAAAAAACTGAAACCATCATCAACGGACCTTTGGGTGAAGCGTCGTCGAAAGGGTATTATTCTCAATGTAATAGCTCATACTCAAAAATCCAATGGAGAGCAGACGGATCCACAATTTGTCAATCCGGCCAATCTCTCATCGCCGTAGCCAATGCCGCTAAGTATCTCAACGTGAAATCGAGTGACCCAATCACCTTAGCAACTTGGTCTAAAGAAAACATTAAAGATATTACTCAGACCGGGTGGAAAACCCAAAACATGTCAATACCTCGCTTAATTTCACAATTAGGACTCAGTCAACGGACAAAATGGCTTTGGATTAACAACATAGATTCTTATAAAACTAAACTTGAAAAAATTCGTAAGACGTTATCTCAAGGTGGAGTCATAATAGCACAAGGGAAACGCGAAGACGACAAATCAGTTAATTGCTCAGACCGTAACAATATGTCAGCGGGCTTATGCGTTTTTAGCACTAATGGACACTTTATTACAATAATTGGAATTACAAATACTGACGAATTAATTGTTGCCAATGTCGCACACGGTAAAAATGGAGACAAAAGCTCCGACGGTCTCCCGGCAGAAGCTATACTTAACGTATCTAATAAAGCAATGGCGGTATTTGATAATGAAAAGTGATACACAAAACATAGAAGATATTAGGTACAACAATAGAAAAATCCTTATCAGACTTACTGTTTTTGGCATTGTTTTAAGCTCAGTGTTAATTGCGATTTATGGCATAATACGTTTAATTGTTGACGAAAAAGATCAACACCTCGACAAGGAGGAAGCGATAATAGAGTACGGCGATGACAACACTTATTTAGCTGGAATCGAAATCATTCTTAGTTATGGAGTGAAAGAGGATCAATACGAAATCATTAAAGACACGCTTGACAGTGTTCTCAAAAAAGCCGAACCTGATAGCAATTTCTTTCAATATGTCGAAAACACCATCGCGCTAGAAGGCACAAGCAAAAAAACAGATTCGACTATTTCAGACGAAGAAAGATTAGCAATACTATCCGAATTATCTAGTGGAGACTCAACTGTCTCAATCTTCGGCCCAAATGGGAGTGAGAAAGAAGCATCTTCGCATTTAACGCCAGAAGAACTGAGTACTATAAGTTTAAAAATTTCCTCAAGCAACGGGAACGAATATCAGGTAAAACTCGATTCCGGCTCCAGCGTCGAAAACATGAAAATAGAAATAACTAATTCAAATGGAGAAAGGTTGTAAATGGCAAGCTCAAATAACGATAAATTAAATGTTGCCAAAGCCGAAGGCGAGTATGAGAATGCGAAAGAAAAAAGTCGCCAGACCAAAAAGAAAGTCGCAGCCGGTGCTGCACTAGTTGTCGCGACTGTCGCTACCGGTGGTGCAGCAGGTGCTGCGGCCGGAGGAGCGGCAGCTGGAGGTGCTGCGGCCGGAGGAGCGGCAGCAGCTGGTGGCGCTGCAGCCGGAGGAGCAGCGGCTGGTGGGGCGGCCGCCGGCAGCGCAGCTGGTAGCGCTGCCGCAGCAGGTAGCGGAGCTGCAGCAAGTGCTAGTGGTGCAGCTGCTAGTGGGACCGCAGCAGGCGCTACTGGCGCTACGACCGCTGGCGCTGCAACCGCAGAGGGTGCTACAGCTACTGGAACAACTGCTGCAGCAGAAGGTGCTACTGGAGCGGGTACCGGAGGTGCTACCGGTAACACCGCGAAAGCAGCCACTGATGCGTCTTCCAAGAGTAGCAAAGCTGCAGATAAGCTACGCAGCTATGAAGAAAAAGCAAAAGATGCCAAGAAAAAATACGACGATTTCAAGGAGAAGTACGATAAAGTCAAAGACAAAATCGATCAGGCTTCGGATGACGACGAAGAAGACAACGAGGAAGACGAAGAAGAAGGTGCTAATACCGCCGAGCAAGAAAGAGCCAACCAAGCCCGACAGTATCTCTCGAAGAAAGAAGCGAAAAAGGACAAAAAATCAGAAAAACGCAAAAAACCTCTAAAAAATATACTAAAAGGCCTTGTCTTAAGTTTGTTCCTATTAGTCCTCCCGATAATTCTTCTTTTGACACCAATTTTGTTGCCAACGTTGATCGCTGTGCACGTTGTCGATAAGATAATAACTGCCGTAACCACGTTATTTAATAAAGCCGTAAATGTTGTTCGTGAATTCTTGGGCATGGGAGAAATGCCGGAGAAAACTTATAACAGTTTTAACGGCTCAGGCATTGAGGTTGGCGCAGTAACCTCGACTGGAGATTTCATCGCAACTAATCATGTTTTTGCTAGTGGTCCAGACTATCTAATTGCCGCTAGTGACGGCGCCACATTTAAAGCTGAAAATGGCGAACTATGCATGCGTTTCAAAGGCGAAATAATCCACGCAGACGAGCTAGAGTATAAACTCGAGACAGACGCATACTTCTACGAGGCTTTTCATAATGTCGTTAACGAACAAATCAACGAGTACAACGAAGGAAATAATGATAATTCGGCAAAGAGTGTCGCATATAAACAACTCGGCATTTCGAAGGACCCTTATAAAAACCTAGATTATTCGCTCACCGGAGCTGATGCTCAGGACAATTTTAACGATATTTATGCTGATATTATAGACGGCGTCGATAGGGGAATAAGAATAGGCACAATTGTGACTCCTGGAGAAGATTCCTCGGAAGGCGAAACCGACGAAGAGAGTAGTGCCGAGGGTGAATCTGAAACCGGCGAAGGAGAAACGACACAGCCACCAACCCCCACTAAGAAATTTAGCGAAGTTAGCGACCGAGTCTCTGCTGAAGAAAAGGGGTCGAAGGAGGCTGCGATGATTGAGGCGCGTAGAAGAGCCAGAGATTACGTTGAAGAAATTGCCGATAATACAGAGGCTAAAACCGAACTTGAGGCCACGCGTGAAGCTGCCGCACTCATTAATGCCGCAACTTCCGCTAACGATCCAATTTACGCTGCGAGAGCCTACGCTGGACTAATGGAGGCTATAGATCTAACCAAACCAAACAGGGAACATGGAGAGCCTTCCGGTGAAGCAGTTGCCATGATAACCGAAGAAGTAACTACTACTACCGTCGATCCTGTCACTTGCGAGACTGTCGAAACGACAAGTTCGGTTGTAACTTCCGCAAATTTCCAAGCCCTTGTCTACGAAGATGACTGGGACCTCGGTGTTGCACTAAAATACGGTCGCGACTCATTCCTCACTCAAGCAATCAATGAATTTATCGATGATCAATTTGAAAATAATCCAGGCTTAGCTAGCATTCTTAAATCAATCAACAACACAATCGCGTCAATCGTTACGTTCCTTGAGGATGCCTGGAACTGGTTCATCTCATTGTTCGGTGGTGGCAAAAAACATGCCAGTGCCGAAGATCTGCTTAACTGCAATGGCAAAGAAATCGGTACCGACATTATCGCAGAATCTCTATTTATAAGAGAGTCGGATAGATTGGAAGGGGAACCTTTGGGAGAAAAAACCGTTGAAGGTGCCGCTTATTACAATAACGTCATGTCGCGCTCTGTTGGTGGGTCTACCGCATCAGACGAGACTGCGATTATTGCATACAGTGATTCCATTGTTAAAACCATTGCACGTAAAGCCGAAGCTGAACGCGAAACGAAAAGCCCATTCGATATTAGTTCTCCGTATACTTTCTTCGGCAGTATTATGAACAAGTTACAGCCAATTGTTCATAGCAATTCCATCATGGGTAAAATAACTGCTGTTAACAACTTAGCCTCGAAATCTATCGCCACTATAGTCACTGGCGCTTATGCGGACGGGGTTGAGGAAACTTATCAAACCAGTACCGGCCGATATTGCCTAACCCCTATGTCTGTCGACCGCACTGTTAAAGGAGATATGTATTGCAACGAAAGCCCATCCTTCGATGACAGCACTTTCGATATGACGCTCGAAGACTTTACGGACGATAGCTTAAATGCTCTAGAAGATACATTTAACTCGGACGGTAAGATAAAGCTTAGTTCGGAACTCGCTAAATACATTCTCTTGCAATCTGACAGAGAATCAGCTCCAGGGCTCCAAGACGCTGTCGTTTGTGCACGAGCCAATAGTCTTGGATTCCTTAGGACGCTAGGCATAGAAACGCTCGACGATGCGCTTAGGTCTGATTACTTGCCCAACTCTGCTGATATGGAGAACGCTGCAGAGCTTTGCGATGGCAAAGAGGATATTGCGACCGGTAGAGAATATGCCAATATGGGTAATAACGGCACAAAATGGTCCGATAAATATAAGTACTATCAAGGCTTCATGCTAGAGGCTTATGTCTTGGACATGTTTGGCTATTATGAAGAAGAAGGCAGAACTAATCCTGTCGTTGCGCTTAGGAACGATTATTACGCTCTATTCCCGAAAGACGAATCACCAGAGGGTATTCTTGCAAGAAGAACCGGTTGGTCTAAGGAAGCCATTATATCTGGTTTACGCGCTATAGACTATCTAGCTTATTTAAAAAGCTATGATCCAACCACACGCTATGCTTTTAAAGAAACTACTAAGCCAAACATGAGCATAAAATTTGATTCAAATGAAATACCATCTTCGCAGCTCGCGCTTGACGAAAAACGCAAGTCTGTTTTCTTTGATCGCCGTAAAAAAATAAGCAAAATTACACAAGCATAACAGATTTAACAATGCGGAAAAACTTGAAAATGTTTATGTTTATACATATAATTAGACATGTAATATGCATATAAAATCTTTTTTTAGGCAATCCAAATCTTTTCTTTTGGTTGTTTTTGCGCTTTTACTTGTCGTCCCCAGCCTCTTAAACATAATAAATAGTACAAAACCAGTATCTGCTGCATCGGGAGACAACGTTGTTGTTATTAAAATAAAAGACTGGCGCGGAAATGATAACAATTTTACTACCCCTAGTTTTTCAATGATCGTTATTGACAATACAATAACCTACACCGCACCGACCGATCCAAGCGATGATACTGAGAATCAAACCTCTGATTTTTATGTTACGTCCGGAGGCATCACCCAGCATGTCCAGGGCTTTTTTAGTGCCATCCCGGATCACATATACATTTACGCTAGCGACGGAACCACGTTGCTCCATGATGAAAAGATTAAGGGCACAGGTGGCACGATCACAGTTTCGCTTAGCGAAGGCGCATCTCCGTCTCCGAACCCTTCGCCCGATCCAAGCAAAATCAGCAGTCCATCATTTTCAATCTCAGAGTGGAACGGCGTATGCAAAAAGCAAGCTGGCATTCTTGGTTTTATCCTTTGTCCGTTTATCCAATCCTTGTATGTCATTATGGATGGCATCTATTCTGGAATTATAGGTCAATTAGAGATTGATACTGGTCTCTTTACTGATACTAACATTGACAAAGCTTGGGCCGCCTCTCGGGACGTCGCTAACATATTATTCATCATCTTCATACTGTTTGTTATCTTTTCTCAAGTCACTGGCTTTGGCATCGATAATTATGGTATCAAAAAGACCCTTCCGAAAGTCGTCGTTGTTGCTCTTGCCATCAATCTCAGCTTCTTCATTTGCGAAGCTATGGTTGATGTAAGCAATATTATCGGTTCCGGATTATATAAATTCCTAGGCAGTGCAGACATAGCAGGCGGGGGCGGATATGACGGTGGAAGTTACATAGCGAGCTTTGGTGTCGGACTCTTCACTGGTGTAGGTGTTTTAACTGGCCTTGCCATGCCGATAATTGTCATGGTAGTTCTGATTCATTGTATAAGCGCATCAATTACTATGCTGTTCATTACTTTAGCGAGAAAAATTGGCCTTATCATTCTCGTAGCCGTATCACCACTAGCATTCGCAACTTTTCTTCTACCAAATACCGAATCGTTATTCAAAAAGTGGTGGGGTTGGTTTAAACCACTCTTAATTCTGTATCCCGTTTGCGCAGTATTTGTTAGAAGTGGACAAGTTCTAGGCAACATACTTGCGGCTGGGGCGGATGGAGACGCCATCTTGGGTATACTCGCAATGTGTGCGCCCGTGCTACCGTATTGGTTTCTGCCAAAATTCCTCAAAGGTTCTCTTGGAACCCTCGGTATTGTTGGCCAAAAAATGGCCGACTGGCGCGCGAGGCGCGCTATCGGGCGCAAACGTCGTGCCAAAAAAGCCCTTGCCGCCGCCAAGAATTCGCAAGCATACAGAAGCGCCGTGAACACAGCCAAGCTTAAAGCCGTGAAGAGTACCGCAGGAAAAGGCGTTCAATCTCGCTTCAATAAGTGGTCTAATAGCTCGAACAAGCTTACAAGTTTTGTTGGTATGGCTGGGAAAAACGCTATAGCTGGCACAGTAGCTAATGCGCAGAGAGAAAAACAGGCTACCGACGCAAAGAATCGTGCTAATAGTAGATATACTGACAGTACACCAATGACAGCGTTTCTTAAAGGTGACGATCTTGTCACCGAGGGGACTGAGGGGGCCACTCCTACGGAAATGACAAGAGGGGATTATTACGCTAGACTACAGGACCAAAGAGCTCGTCAGCTAGACGAAATCGATGATGAAATGGTCCATGATCCAGAATATCTGAGATCTATCGACGAACAACGAAGTGGCGCAAAGGTAAAGATGTATAGTGGTGCATACGGTCAGTTAGATATTGGCGAACTGCAAGAAGCTCTAAGACAATCAATGTCAGACGGAGGAGAAGATCAGGCTGAACGATTCGTTTCGGCGTTCAACAGATTGGTGCAAGCTGGACAAATCGATAAAGCTCGTGAAGTCATTGCGACCAGCGATAACTTCGGTGAGTTAATGAATAATGACGAATCATTCCGCAATAAGGTGTTGCAACAATTCGGCGCCTCGGGTGAATTCACCATGCAAGAATACGCCAAATATGCCGGCTCACACCGCGGTAATGCTAGGTCCTTTGGAGAATGGGCAGACGCAAGAGATGGAGATAGCCTTAAAGCAGCTATACAAGCTAAGGGTCTTGATCGGCTCGATAAAGACGCTCTTGATTTTATCTCAAGGCACTCTGCTGCCCTCGAAGGCATTTCCCCAGACAACCTCTCGAAAGTTGCTGCAAATACTTCCGATGCCGCTACAGTTGCTAAGCTCGTTAAGATGATTGAAGCCCTCAGTCCTGAGGCTCGCAAGGCCACTATCGCTCGTACCTCTGCTGACCGAGCTGCAAATATGGATCAAAGCGTCCGCGATGCACTCGCCGGTAAAACCGCTTCGACCCCAGCGGATAACTCCCTTTGGCAAGCTCAAATTGGCGAAGCTATTCGAGATAACCCTCAGATCGCCGCTCGTTTCAGTCCAGAAGTTCGCAGCACCTATGTTGCCGCCGGTCCTCCAACTGAAAGCAACGTCATCAACCAAGAGTATACTAGATATGCTACAGCCGCAGGTTCCAACGCGAGAACATATGAGCAATGGGCTAGCGCTAATGATGGCGATAGCCTCCAGTCTTTTGTCCGGAATCATGGTATCGATCACGCCGACGCTGCGACGTTTCGAACTATCTCCATGTACCCTGCTGCTATGGCGGCCATTTCTCCAGATAGCCTTGCGCGCGCCGTAGCTAATACTACAGATACTTCCGCTATTAGAGAATTAACTAATGTTATTAGAAACCTCAGCCAAGCAACTCGTGAAGCTACAATCGCTCAAACAACTGCAAGTACAAATCTTCCACAAACAATTCGCGATGCACTTGCTGGAGCTCGACCGGCAATGGGTGCAAGCCCTGCCGTTGCTCCTAATGATGAGCTTTGGCGAAAACAAATCGGCGCAGCTCTTCGTGACAACCCTCAAATTGCTATTCATTACACCCCAGAACAGATTAGGCGCTACGCTGCGGCACCCGCTGCTCCGGCTACTGCCCAACCAAAACCAACTATTAACACCGATACACAGTGGCCACCAAGAGATGAACATGGCAATCGTATTCCTCTCCCGGATCGAGATCGTCATTAAACGCGCTCTTCCGCAAACAACTTAGAGCTCATTGAGATTGCGAATATTGCTTTTGTTTTGAGCGCCTTCGTTGAGTTTTTCGCTATTTTATGCTACAGTTAAATTAATATAACTTTAATCAAAGGATTAAAAATGTTCAACTTATCATCCATCAATGAGTACTTGGCTGTTTCGAAAACAGCTTCAAGAGCAGCTTCAAGTGCAGGAATCGCCGTAGGCTTCCTTACGGTCTTTATGCTCCTCATTATCATTGCTTGCGCCGTTCTTGTTATTATTGCGCAATGGAAGATTTTCGAAAAAGCTGGTAAAGAGGGATGGAAGGCGCTTATTCCAATTTACAACACTTACACCCTTCTTCAAATCTTAAACATGGAGCCAATGCTATGTCTTCTCACGCTCGTTCCATTCGCTAACTTTATGCTCGGCATCGTTATGGATGTCAAACTTGCCAAATCCTTCGGTAAAACCACTGGCTTTGCCGTAGGTCTCATTCTTCTTTCCCCAATCTTCCTAATGATTCTTGGTTTTGGTAACGTTAAATACAAACAGCTCCCATCTTCCAAATAATCCAGTTTAAACCAATAATTAAGCTCCGCATCGCGGAGCTTTTTTACAATAGCCAAAAGATGACATAAACAGAGGTACTAGCACTCTTGACATTTGAGTGCTAGTTTGCTAACATGGTGTTAGAAATTAGCACTCCTCACTAAAGACTGCTAACGCAAATCATAAGAAAAAGTACATAAAATAAGGAGGAATCTCTATGTCAAAAATTATTGGTATTGATCTAGGCACCACAAACTCTGCATTTGCATACATGGTTGCCGGTAAACCTGAAGTCATCACGAACGCCGAAGGCGACAGAACAACCCCATCGGTTGTTGCCGTCACCAAAAAAGGCGATCGCCTCGTTGGCAAAGTTGCCCAACGTCAACGCGTGACAAATCCAAAGAATACTATTTACGGCATCAAGCGTTTGATTGGCCGCAAGTTTAATGATAAAGAAGTCCAGAAAGACCTCGATATTATGCCATACAAAATCGTCGAAAAAGGTGCAGGCGTTGCCGTTGAAATGGACGACAAAAAATACACTCCAGAACAGATTTCCGCTATGGTTCTTTCAAAGATCAAGGCTGACGCAGAGGCTTTTCTAGGCGAGAAAGTTACAGAGGCTATTATTACTGTCCCCGCTTATTTCGATGATTCTCAACGCCAAGCCACTAAAGATGCTGGTAAAATCGCCGGCCTTGAAGTTAAGCGTATTATCCCAGAACCGACTGCTGCTGCTCTTGCCTATGGTCTAAACAAGAAAGACAACGAAAAAATTGCTGTTTTCGACCTTGGTGGCGGTACGTTCGATGTTTCTATCCTCGAACTTGGTGATGGTGTCTTTGAAGTAAAAGCTACTAACGGCGATACGCATCTCGGTGGCGAAGACTTTGATAACCTTATCGTTAACTACCTCTGCGATGAATTCAAGAACGAATCTGGCATCGACATTAAGAATGAGCCAGCTGCCATGCAACGTATTAAGGACGAAGCTGAAAAAGCCAAGAAAGAGCTCAGCTCTACCACTTCGGTCGAGATTAACCTTCCATTCCTTACTGCTGATGCTGACGGCCCAAAGCACTTCGAGCATACATTAACTCGTGCAAAGCTCGAAGAGCTCGTTGCGGATCTTCTTGATCGTCTCGAACAGCCAGTTAAGAATGCACTTAAAGACGCTAAACTTAAAACTTCCGACATTGACGAAGTCGTTATGGTTGGCGGTATGACTCGTATGCCGGCCGTCGTTGAAAAAGTGAAGAAAATCTTCGGCAAAGACCCAATGCAAGGTGTGAACCCAGACGAAGTTGTTGCTGTTGGTGCTGCTATCGAAGGCGGTGTTCTCCAAGGTGATGTTAAGGATGTTCTTCTCCTTGACGTTACCCCGCTTTCTCTTGGTATCGAAACTATGGGTGGCGTTTGTACAAAGCTCATTGAACGCAATACAACCATCCCAACTTCAAAGTCTCAGATTTTCTCTACCGCTTCCGACAACCAACCGCAGGTTGAAATTCACGTTCTCCAAGGTGAACGCGATTTTGCCCAAGATAACAAATCTCTCGGTAGATTCATTCTTGACGGCATCGCTCCGGCCCCACGCGGTATCCCACAAATCGAAGTTACATTTAGTCTTGATGCGAACGGAATTTTGAATGTTACTGCTAAGGACAAGGGAACTGGCAAAGAGCAATCGATCACTATTACCAACTCCGGCAATATGTCCAAAGAAGACATTGAGAAGGCGCAAAAAGAAGCCGAACTCCATGCCGACGAAGACAAGAAAAAGCGCGAAGCAACCGAAGCTCGCAATATTCTCGAGAACAAAGTCTATCAATTCGAAAAAATGCCAGATGAATACAAGGATAAGATTTCCGACGAAGACAAGGACACCATCAAGAAGGCCTGCGAAGCTGCCAAAGAAGTCTTAAAAGACGAGACTGCTGACAAGGATAAACTAGAAGAAGCAACCAAAGACCTCGATAATCGCATTATGCCAATCGGCGCCAAACTTTATCAATCAGCTAGCACCGAGAATTCTTCTGAATCATCAACCGATAACAAGAAAACCGACGACGATGATGCCGTTGAAGGTGAAGTAGTAGACAAATAAAAACCAGAATCGGAGTCCTAATAAAAATAGCCCCTAGAGAGGGGCTATTTTAATGACTTAGTCTTTGCCTGTTTCTGTTGGATTTGGTGTCGTCCCAGTTGGTGTCGTCGTCGCAGGTTTTTCTAGTGCTTCATTTTTTGAGAAAGCTAGAACACCACCCATAATCGGCCAAAAGAAAATCGAAGCAATTGCAAAACCAGTTCCTCTTCCCATTCGTTTTGCAATCATGAACTTCACAATAGAGATATAAATATTGTATAAGAATGAGAAAATACTAATAATAACTATTACAGAAGCAAAAGCCGCTGCGAACGCCGTGAAACTTTCTGACTTTATAAACTTCTCTACCCATTCCTTGCTTAAAGGCGTATCGTCAACGCCTATAGTCGTATAAACATCTCCCTCTTCAAGCTCATCATAATAGTCGCTCCACAACTCTTTTAACCGCTCCGAGGAGCTTTTTTCTTGCTCAGAATCTACATCGACTTCTGGTATCTCATCATAGTCCATATCGACAGTGAGATCATCATAAGTAGTCGAAGTATTGTCGTTTGTCGTATCGAGTGTATTCATCTTTTCTCCTATTATGCTTAACCTTATTATATCATAGCCTGTGATATAATAAGCCCATGAACAAAGAATCATCTCTCGATAAAATAGTTAGCAGCGTCGCACTAATATGTGTTGGCGTTTGTTTTGTAGTTTGGGCCGACAAGGTTACCGAATGGATTGCAATTCTATTTGGAGTTATCTCCTTGATTTACGCTTGTGCCCGCGCCATAAAATTCTTTAAAACCAACCCAGAAAAACGTACTACTCTCCCATTATTCTATATAATTCTTTCTGCTACCGTCGGCATCTTACTTGTTTCTCGCGCCAACTTTATAAAAGAGGCGATCTCTTTTGTCGTCGGCGTGTATATTATTCTCACATGTTCAACTCAGCTTTTAGGCATTTCTACCGCCCGGCATAAAAGCGGACTTTTAGTTGGATCATACCTATGGCCTATGCTCGGCATATTTGTCGGCATTCTCTGTATTACTGGACAATTTATTATTCCAGATGAACTTGCCCGACTCACTGGCGTCGCATTGATTATTTATGGTATTGTCTATCTCACTGGTTTTGCCGTGTTTAAATCGGCAACTAAAAAGGCAGGAAAAACTGAACACCTTAAAATTGAGGAAGCAGTAATCGTCAAGGAAGCTCACGAAGCGGAAGTTAAAGAAGTAAAACACGAAAAAAATTCGAAAAAATCCAAGAAATAGTATATAATATATATAGTTTAAAGGAGTTATATGAAAAACCCACGTCTCATTTTGATCACCAACCCGGGCTCCAGTTCCCGCAAATACGCGTTGTACCGCGAAGATGAATTGCTTTGCTCTCTTCATTTTGAATTTGAAGGGAGGAAAGTTGTCTGTACACTTAAAAAAGCTGATGGCACTAAGAAAAAACTCGACAAAACCTACAAGGATCTCAACTCAACCGTTGGTGCTCTTAATGAAATCCTCACTAACGAGGGCTATCTAGGCGGCGTTTCAAAAATCGACGCTATTCTTGCTCGTATTGTTGCGACTGGTGAATACTTCACAGAAGACCATCTAGTAGACAAAGAATGCTTGAAATACCTCGAAATTGCCAAGAAGCGCACTCCTCTTCACGTTCCCGTCGTAGCTAACGAAATCGAAGCCTTTGTTAAAGAGTTTAAGGGCACACCGGTCATTGCTGTCTCCGACTCTTCATTCCACGCCGCTCGTCCAGATCTCACCGAATACTATGCGATTGATAAGGACCTTGCTGACAAATACGAAATTAAGCGTTATGGTGCGCATGGTCTCTCCGTTGGCTCGATCGTTCGCTACATGACAGCTCAAGATATTCTTCCAGAAAAACTTATCGTCTGCCATCTTGGTTCTGGTTCTTCTATTACTGCAGTTTTCAAAGGCCAATCGTTAGACACAACCATGGGTTACACTCCACTTGAAGGGCTTATGATGTCCACTCGTTCCGGCTCAATCGATCCAGCTGCTGCTCTCGCAATTAAACGCGCCATGAAATTTACCGATGATGAAGATCTCGAGCAATATCTCAACAAGAAATGTGGTCTTCTCGGCGTCTCTGGACAAACCGACGATATGCGCGAAATCATTCGTCTCCGCGATGAAGGCGATGATCGCGCCACCTTTGCTCATGCAATGTTTATTTATCGTATCCAGTCCGAAATTGGTCGTATGGCCGCCTCTCTCGGCGGCGTTGATGCTATCGTCTTCACTGCTACTATCGGTGAACGTTCCGATGAGATTCGTCGCTGTGTTTCGCAAAAACTCGGCTACCTTGGCTTTAAGCTCGACAACGCAAAGAACGAGTCGGAGCTTATCAATCGTCATGAAAACATAGCCGCTGAAAACTCTAAGCCAATCTATGTAATCCGCACTGACGAATTCGAAGAAATGATCCGCCGTGCAAAAGTCGTTCTCGATGGCGACAAATGCGAATGTGGCTGCGGTTGCGAAAAAGGCAAGTGTAACTGTAAAGATGGCGATTGTAGCGAAAACTGCACCTGCAAGAAATAATGGATAGGCCCCAAGTCACAAAACAGGAGACCGAAGAGTTATTAAAACTCGCTCAAACAACCCTCGATGGAAACATCGAGGGCGATTGGGTTGAACTTGGCTGTTACAAAGGCGACACTTCACTACTCTTCGCCAAGCTTCTTAAGATCGCAAAAACCAGCAAAAAGCTCTGGCTTTACGATTCGTTCGCTGGGCTCCCTAACAAAACTGCTGAAGATTCTTCCGTTGCTGGCGATCAGTTTAAAGCAGGAGAACTATTCGTCTCGAAGCGTGAAGTCATCGAACGTTTTCGTCGCGCTAATCTTCCAATGCCGATTATCAAAAAAGCTTTTTTCGATGAGCTAAATCCGGATAGCGATCTGCCTAGCACAATTTCCTTTGCGTTCCTTGACGGCGACCTGTATCCATCGATCAAGACTTCATTCAAGCTTGTATTACCCAAACTAACAAAACAGGGAATTATTGTCGTACACGATTACAACAATCCAGAGCTCCCCGGTGTATCTCGTGCTGTTGAAGAGTTCTTAAACACTCATAACGACTTCTTAGTCAAACAAAAATACACTTTAGCGATCTTGACGCGCAGACAGCACTAATCCAACATATCCAAAGTAATAACAACCTCTGTACCGCTGTCAGCCGTGCCTTCAAGCACTTTCTTCGCCACATTATTCTCGACTACTTTTTGCATTACGCGCTTGAGTGGCCTTGCTCCCATCTTTGGATCGTAGCCACGCTCAGCTAGCTTCTCGGCCACACCTTCGCCAAGGCTTACTTTGATTTTTCTTGGCTCCAAAGTCTTATTAATTGATTTCATGTTAAGGTTAACGATTTGCACTAGTTCTTTCATACCAAGCGGCGTAAAGATACAGATTTCATCAAAACGGTTAACAAACTCCGGCCTAAACTCACCGGTCGATATAAGCTCATTAATAATCTCTTCTTTTGCAATCGCCAAATCCTTACCGGTATCAACATATTCGCGAATCCTATCTGCTCCAGCGTTGCTAGTCGCAATCACAATTGCGTCTCTAAAGCTAATCTCTCGGTTACTAGCATCGCGCATGACGCCCTCATCGAGAAGCTGCAAGAGTGTAGTCAAAACTGCCGGATGCGCCTTTTCGATCTCGTCCAGGAGCACAACCGAAAACGGATGTGTCATCACTTGCGCAGTCAAGCTTTCTGCATTGTCTTTGCCCTCTTCGATCAAACGCTTCACGTCCTCCTCGGTCACAAATTCGTTCATATCAATTCGGATCAAATTGTTTTCGCCATTAAAGTACACATCGGCTAACGACTTAGAAAGCTCAGTTTTGCCTACACCTGTCGGTCCAAGGAACAAGAATGTACCAATCGGTTTCTTCTGATTTCGCACTCCAGCCGCGGCGCGTCGCATCGCATCCGATACGGTCTTAACCGCAAACTCTTGATCGATCATACGTGCATGGATTAAGTCCTCAAGATTCAAAAGCTTATTGCGGTCGTTATCATCATTAGCCGCCGAAAGCTTTACGCCCTTTGTCTTTTCAATCGCTTCTTCAACCGATTCGCTAGTTACAACTCCGGCCGTTGCATAATTCGCTGCACTCTCCAGAAGGTTAAGTGCTTTTCCTGGCATTTCAATATCATGAATGTATCTTTCGCTAAGCCTATACGCCGTTTTCAGTGCCAAGAATTGGTAAACTACTTTATATTTCGCTTCGAGAGTGAGTATCTCATCTTGCATGATCTTCATTGTCTCTTCTTTGCTAGCTGGTTCAACTACTACCTTGTTAAGTTTATTTGCTAGTGAGCTATTTTTTGCTGCAATTTTCAAGTATCTTTGTTCATCCATTGTCAAAATAATGCGCATCCTACCGGCATCAATAAATGGCATCAAGACATTGGAAATGTCCACTGACCCAACTGCCTCCTCAAAGAATAACTGCGCATTGTTAAGACAAATAATAATATTTTTTGCCAGATACGCCTCGCTCATCACTAGCTGAACTAATCCTTCAAGCTCACCACGTTCGCCTGCCGCCGCAATCAATGAGCTTGCATCAAGTGCGACGACTTGTCGGTATTTCAAGCCATTTGGGATTTTTGCATCTGCATCCATCAGTTTTTCTGCAAACGCATTCACAATTGTGCTACGTCCAGCCCCTTCTGGCCCAACCAAAGCGATATTCTGACGCCCGCCTTTAGAAAACGCCTCGACCATCTTATCGATTATTTCCTGGTGACTAGCAAGATGGATCTGTGTACGCATTTTCTGTTTTTGTGTCTCAGAAATATTAATACTATATTTCGAAAGCGTTGGCGTATAGCCGAAAGAAAAGTCGCGCGCAATTCCACCATCTCGGCGTTTTACGCCAATACTTTTAACTAATCCGTGCAGGTGGTTGTACCAGTCCACGCCATTCACGATATCATTAAGATCCAATCGACGCTCATTAAGTAATCTCTCATGTTCTGGATGTTGAGCGATAATAGCCGCAGCGATAAGTCCGCCAGACACCACTTCCGCGTCAATGCTTTTTCTCATCTGCCTAGCCGTCGCAAACACAGGCTCCATATCTTCTGGAATACCAGTCGCGACCAACTCCAAGAAATCTTGAGTAATGCCAAACCTTAATGCAAGAAAGTTTCCACTCCTTGTTTTATAAAGGTTTTTTATAAACTGTGCCGGCGTTGGATCTTTTCCGAGCGCAGCAATCACATTTGCTGATAAAATGTCATTAATATCATCAGTTTTTCCTAAAGGGATACGGCATAAATCACTTTTACTCCAAAGGAGTAGATCAAGTGACAATATGGCTACCGTCAGTCCAAGCCAACCAACTGCCTTTTTATCAAAGAAAACCAAATACGCAAATCCGCCAATACCAGCGAGAATCAAAAAGCCCAAAAGCAATCGAACAATTGGCAAGCCAAATATTTTTCCAAGTCTCGCTTTTTTAGCACGTATTGAATAATACTTAAATGTATCCATTAGAACACCACTCCCCTAATGAACAGCATAATAGTATATACGACCAGTAGCGGCATCAGAGGCCAAAGAATACTAAGTATCAAACCTACTACCGCGCGCACAGTCAAAACAATCGTGCCGGCAACTAAAAGCGCAAACCTAACCATTGCCCCAACAAAACGCGACACCAGCAGATCAAACCATGCACTTATCCGCGCCTCAAGCGACAAATTAGCTTTTTTCTGTGCAGAAATCTGTTTAAATGGCGCAAACAAATGTCGAATCAGTAACCTGATAGAAAAAAAGTCAGCCACGTCTTTTAGCTTGTTTCCAAGACTCAAAAGAAACTCCTTAAAGCCTCTTCCGTACCACCAAGTGAAAAAGCTCAAAATTAACATAAGCCTATTATATCACACAACTCCGCCTCAATCATCAAAAATCCCCTCGAAAGGGGCACATATTACTCTATAACATCTGGTCAGGGTGATCGGACTTGAACCGACGACCTCAGCGTCCCGAACGCTGCGCGCTACCAACTGCGCCACACCCTGAAAATCGTCTTTATCAATCTTATGGTCGGGGTTAGCAGACTCGAACTGCTGACCTCACGCTCCCAAAGCGCGCGCGCTACCAACTGCGCCAAACCCCGGTCACCTTATTATACCATCAATCTTTTTTCTTGACTAGATGATATGCTTTAAACTCGCCTACTGTTTTTACTTCCTCAACTGTATATCCCTGAAAAATTTCCTGATCAAAATCAACTTCTTCGTCCTTTTTTGCCATATACCAATACGAATCCTCACCTTTTGCGTAGTCGGTCATCGTCTCGACTGGATTTACTGCCGTGACATAAGCCGAAGCCTGATAAAAGAGCTCTTTTGTCGAAGTCACGATTGTTTCACTGTTCTCGGCCGCAAGATTAGCAACTTGCGACACGAGGTCTTTCGGATCGGTCTGCATATGGTATAACCCCAATGCGTTCAATCCAATCATGACTAAAACCGCGATCACCAACACAACTGCGGCCTTTTTGATTAACCTAAACAAAGCAAGTACAATAATAGCCGCAATAACGATTAAAGCTAGCTTAATCAGAGGTACTGGCAATCCCCAATCATATGCCCACTTAGCCATAAAGGCTGAAGTACCAGTAGATAAATAGGGAAGCGATAGAAACACCACCCCTAAAGAAATAAGAAAAGGAAAAAGTTTTTTCATAACTACATTTTAGCAACTAAACTCACAAATGTCGAACGTGGCCCGAAACACCATAATATATTATATAACTCCAAAACACGAAAAAATGTAATTTTTACAACACAATATTTTTCCACAAGCTCCCTTAAAATTACCGTTTGTTGTAAAAAATACAAGAAAAACTATAGACAAATTTTTAAGCTATGTTATGATAAAACCATAAACAATAAATAAAACAAACACATCAAAAAACAAACAAATATCAAAATAAAAACGGAGTTATAAAAAACATGCGAAAATCAGCCAAACTCGCTGCGGGTCTCGGAGTCGTTGCAGGTCTTGGTATAACTTTCTTACCATTATCTGCGTCTGCTACCGTCAGTCGCACCGATACATTAAATGTCACAGTAACAGAGGCTTGCACCATTAGCGGAGTAGAATTGGACGATGACTTAGAGTTGGAAAACATTTACGATGCCACAGTTGATCCAGGAACTGACGGAGTTGCATTCGTTCGCCGCACAGAGGGAACTGGTGGTTCAGCCACAGAAAACACATTCACAGTAGTTTGTAACTATGCAGATGGATATAAGATTGTCGCTAACGCAGAAAATGAAGGAAAATTAATGGGACAAGACGCAGCAAATAGCGAGGAATACATCCCAGCTGCCGATCCAGCCGCCAACACGTCTTATTGGGCCGCTATCGTATCGACCACGGGCAACCTCGAGTCGGACGTCACATCTCTTCAGGGAATTGGTACAGCGAACATGAAAATTGCGCATAACGATGGTGCCTCAGATGCAAATGGCGATTCTTTCACAGTAGAATATGAAGTTGGCGCAGCGATAAATCAAGAAGCTGGTCTCTACTCTGGTAGTGTTGCTTACACGCTTGTTCGAGGCGCAATATAGTTTTATAATTGGGTTTCAAAAAATCGCCTTCGGGCGGTTTTTTGTTAGTTGTTTGTGTATTTTTTACAACATTTTTTATAATAGGTTTTTTTTGTTTTTAAGATACGATGAAGGTTTTCCACAAGCATTTTCCATAAACATTTTAAAAAACATTCTTGCACAAAACATAACCATATTATAAAATTACAGCATAAAAGGTCATATTAAAATAAATAGGAAAAACAATTTATGCGCAAATCAACAAAAATCTGTGCTGCTCTCGGTGTTGTAGCAGGACTCGGTGTAGCAGTCGCTCCACTTTCAGTATTCGCTGATACTCCGACCCGTACTGATACTCTTAATATCACTGTTAACCTTGCTTGTACGGTCAATACTAAACAGCTCACTGAAACTGAGAGCGTCACGAACACCTATAACGTGACTTTGGACCCAGGACATGAAGAGGTATTCACGCCAGAAAATGCTGACGCTAACGGCAAAGAAACTGGACTCTTCACGATCGAATGTAACGATCCGACCGGATACAAAATTGTTGCTAATCCAACTAACCCAACCGGCCAAGATACCACAAACACAGGTATAACAATCCCTGCCGGAACAGCAATCAGCGGCAATACGTCTTACTGGGCGGCTAGTATTTCCGTTACTGGTAATTTAACCGCCGACCTTAACGATTCTGGCGAATATGCCGCTATCACTACGTCTGGTCAAAAGGTTGCTCACAACGATGCAGGTTCAGCTGCGGGTGGGGACTCGTTTTACGTTAATTACAAAGCTGGTGCTTCAACCGCTTTGAAGGCCGGACATTATCGAGGCCAAGTTGCCTACACTCTCGTCCAAGGCGCAAATTAATCTATAACCATAGTGACTGATGAGACCGCGAGAAGCGGTCTCATTTTTGTCTAAAAGCATAAAAACACTTCTTATTTTAAAATGATTATGATAAAATAAACTCATAACTAGGAGGCATTTTGAATAACCAAGATAATTCGCGTAAACGCGATAAACATCGACAAGTATCGCTCAAGAAATTCATTCTTCCGCTGATCCTTGTTATCGTCATTATCATCATTGTTTTGCTTTTGCGCGGCAAGAACACTGTAACCGGCGCTAATCCTGAAGACGTTCATACTAAAACCATGATTTGCGAAAAAGAAGGTGATACCTACGACAAGGTTATCGATCTAAGCCCTGAGACTAAAAAATACAAAGTTAACATGATCTTTGATGGTGCTGATAAGCTTCAGTCGCTCTCCTTCCAGTATATTATGACCTTTGATTCTGACGAACGTGCCGATACTGCCCGTCACCATGTCAGTGTGACTTTTGCTGAATCACTTAATAAATACGGCTACGCATTTGACGAATTTTCCAATAAGCTCACTCACATCGACAAAGATCTAACCATTGAACTCTTTGCTAAGAACGAAGATATCACAAAGAAATCCGCCTCGTTCTTCAAAATTGCTCTCCCCACCAGCAACGCTGCTCTCCCCACCTCAATGGCTGATTATCGCGAAAACTACACCGATCAAGGTTTCTCCTGCGATCTGGTTAAATAATATATAGTATTAAAAGGAGGTAAATGAAAATCTTTAAATCTATCAAAACTCTCGGTGTGGCATTGGCCGCCGTTATTGCGCTTGCACTCGCTGGCTCTGTCGATACATTCGCGGAGGAAAAGGACACCACTGGCCTAACCGTCTCACCAATGTACCAGATGAAAGTTCTCGCCCCAGGCGAAGCCGAGCCAGGCTCCTTCACGGTTGCTAATCCAGCCAACAGCGCCGGTCCAATCGATTACGAGTTTGAAATCCGTGCCTTTTCTTATGACGAAGAAGAAGGTGAAGTCTTTGCCGAAAAGGAAGATTATTCCGACATGGTCGACTGGATCGTACTCAACGAGACTTCGGGCACGCTTCAGCCCAACGAACGCCACGAAGTTAGCTTCACCATTAACACTCCAACCGACACCCGCGCCGGCGGCCAATATGCTGCCATAATTACAAAATTCAAGGGTGGCCAAGTTGGTCCTTTTAACGAAGTATTTGAAATTGCTCACTTAATCTATGCCGAAGTTTCCGGCGACACTTTCCACGATGGTGATGTTGATTATGTTGAAGTCCCTAGCTTCCTCTTTAGTGGTAATATCACCGGCAAATCCGCCATCACCAACAAGGGTAACGTTCACGCCTATGCATCCCATGTGCTTAAAGTCTTCCCACTCTTTGGCGATGAGGAATTCTTTACCAACGAAGAGAATCCTCAAAAGAATCTTATCATGCCAGACGCCAAGCGCTACACTAGCACCACTTGGGAGCAAACCCCAAAGATCGGTATCTTCCGCGTTATCTACACCGTCGAGTTCGAAGGTAAGACCAACGAAGTTAGTAAAGTTGTCATCGTCTGTCCGCTCTGGCTCATTATTATCATCGCTATCATTCTCCTCATCCTCATCATTCGTCCGTTCCTTAGCAAAAAGGAAGACAAGAAAGATCGAAGAGATAGAAACCGCCGCTAATTAGCGAAAAACAAACCCCAGTCTAAAGACTGGGGTTTTTGTTTGATTGGTTCTTTAATCCGTGCTAAACTAGTACTAATAATAACTAACCCACCTCACACAATATGGAACAAAACGCTTTTTCTATCCAACCAATGAGCAATAGTTTCTCGCTCAAACCGGGGCAAACTGAAACTGGGCACATTACAATTATCAACCCTGCCGATTCGACCTCAGATTTCCACTACAAGGTTTCTGTTTCTCCTTACGGCGTTGCGGATATTAACTACGATGCTGATCTCGTGAACGAAACCGATCGTACCCAAATCGCCAAGTGGATCAAAATCAGTGAACCAACCGGTACAATTGAGCCAGGGAAAAGCAAAGAAGTTGAATTTACTATCACCGTCCCAGAAAATGTTCCAGGCGGAGGCCAATACGCAGCCATCACAGTCAGCTCTAACCAAGAAAAGACCTCTTCTGAATCCCTTCAACTTGAATATGTCTACGAGATTGCAAGCATCGTTTACGCTGATATTGCCGGTAAAACCGTCCACGGTGGGGAAATCACCGAGAATTCATTCCCCACATTTGTCACTAAACCGCCAATCACTTTGCACTCTTCCTTCACCAACACTGGTAACGTTCATCAATACGCTTACATTGATCTAGTTGTTACCAACTACTTTTCCGGTGATGTAATCTTCTCCACCAAAGAAGACAACGTTAACCTTTCTGAAGTAATCATGCCGGAAACCACTCGCGTTCTTGATCGCAACATCTCCAATCTTCCAAGCCTCGGTGTCGTCACCGTCTCTCACACCATCAAATACAACGGCCAAACTTCAGAGGTCAGCCAAAACGTCATCATTTGTCCACTTTGGTTCATCTTGCTCGTCGCTGCCACTATTTGTGCTATTGTCTTTGCTATCGTTGGGCGCCTCAGGAAGCACTCTTCTTCGCGCAAGCGTGCCAAAGCTACCGACGATGAAGACTAGCTAAACTTGACAAAAACGTAATCATCATGTATAATAAGGATATGATTCAGGTCATATCCTTTTTATATGACTAAGGGTCGTGTTACCAAATATAAAAGTGTAGAGTTATTATGGCAAACTTTAATAAAACCCTAGTTGGGTTCACTAGTTTTCTAGCCATCACCTTGGCAACAGCCGGTAGCGTTCTCGTGCCAACAGACGCTTCTGCTCTCGCTAAACGCGTTGACACCCTTAACGTTTACGTTACTAGAAACTATCCCAACATTTCTTTTTCTTCAATTAACAGTGACAAATCCGCTCCAGCAACCATCAGTGCTGCGTTTTCTTATGACCACGCCGAGAACGTTGATTTTATAATCAGCTCAATCGACGCAGAAGGAAACCGTGCCGAGGTCTCTGCTGGCAGTTTTGTGCCAAAGAGTGCTAAGGACTCGATTGATGGTTCTGGACGGCAAACAGTTTCATTCGATCTCCCCTCTCTTGGTTTAGAATACGGCAACTATACCTTGACCGCTAGGTCTAATGGCAGCTATGGCTATGCTGAGGATACCATTGAATTTGCATATACTCCTGTTGATGTTTCTGTTCTTTCAACCCTCGAAGCTGCTGCTTCAAACACTACTTCAGCTAGCAAATCAAATAACATCTCAAAGGCTTTCCTCGCTACTTCTTCCACAATTATGACCGCCGTACTTATCTCTGGTCTTGTCATTCTTAAGCGCGCGGAAAAACGTGAAACCTCCAAACGTCGTTCCTCTCTCCCGAAAGGATCGCTGGTGTTATCTCGTGGCGTCGCTACATTTATGTAAATAGCCAACAAAAAAGCCCCCTCTGGGGCTTTTTTGATACCATATTTTACTCTATGTTAATCTTTCTTACAGTATTAGTATTTGCCTTTTTTGCCAAGTTTTTCTTTGGACGTTTGAAATCTATAAAGGACCTTCGTGCTGCCTTTGTCGATTGAACTGCGCCCGTGCTCGCTTTCTTCGTCTCTGGTGCACTATTCTGAGTTTGAACCGAGCGAGGCGTTGTTCGCTCATGGCGATTCACCGCATTCATTGGCCGTTGGCTCGCTCTAATCGCTGGACTACTAACTGGCCTTGCTAAACGTTTCTGAGCGGTGACCTGAGCAGATTTATTTTGCACCGCTACTCGCTTAATCGTAGCTTGTCGTGCATGATTGTGCTCTTCGCGTCTCTTTTGTGCCTCCTGTTGTTGCTTCAATAATCGCTCGTATTCAGTTCTAGATTCTTCAACGATCTGCTTTTGTCTCGTAATGTTACGCGCCGTTGGACCCTGACCCATCGATGGCATCGTATCGGACCACGCAGTGGCTGTCGGATTATCATTAACTCTTACCGTCATCTCCGTTGGATCGTATTCCAAATATGACCTGACCGCTCTCGAATGATGCTTTGCTTCACGCTGGATCCTGAGTTCAGCCATCGAAAGTGCCGGTTCCTCTGGTGCTGCCTCCTGTTTTATTGGAGTCTCAATATAGGTTCCCTTAGAGACCTTAACTGCGGCTTTCTCTGCTTTTTGTTTTCTTTTATTTTGTTTAGCCTCGCGTCGTTTATCTGCTTTACTTTTTTTCTTTGGCTCAGCGTATTTCTTCAGTTTCACATGCTTACATCTGCCGTCGCCAAAAGCTACTATCGGGTAAAATACGAGTGGTAAGACCGTTAAACCTACCACGAAGAAATAATTCCGGTTAAATTTCTTCGAAAGGAAGAAGTGAAACACGATCATCATAATTACATTAATGCCAGGGATCAAAAGTAGAAGCGCAAGTGCAGGGCTCATGCCGACCTTATCGAACAATACTACGAACCGATAAAGTGGTATTAATGAACGCCAACCCTTCTCTTGCACTCTCTGCATGATTGTCCAAAGCGACAAAAGCATGATAAAGATTATTGCGCCAGCTATCAAAAGCAGCTCTTGCTTCTCGGTTACAAGCGTTTCAAACAGTTCGGGAATATTCACCGAACGGAAAAAACGAACAACTTCTTGAATTACCTCGCGCATTATTACCTACCAGTATAGTACAGTCCAAAATAAGCGTCAATGTCGCACGAAAAAAACAGAGGGACCTACTCTTCCACCCTCTTAGCTAATTCCGCTAAGGGATTTTTGAGCAGCTTTGGTAGAAAATCTAACATTGGCCAAATAAATGACCCAAATCCCGCACCAAGTAATAAAGATGTAACCGATATTTCGTCTGATAATCTAAATATCCATCTAAAGAACACGAAACAGGCCCCCAGTCCAAGCAGGCATCCAAAGAACACTACTGCGCGGTAGCCATTCAGCGGTTCGCAACAAACTTTATAAAGATAAATCATTCCCGCCAACGCGAAAATCAGTGTACAGGCAGTAGAAATTTGGTCTTCTGGCACACCTAAGGAGTTGCATCCAATCATCATCAGAAACACCACAACTACACTCACGATCCCGCCCGGTATTGCTTTGCTAAGGATGTTGGCGATAAAGTGGCCTTTAATCAAGTTTTCGTTTGGCAATTGGGCTAAGAAGAATGACGGTAGTCCAATTGTCCATATTGATAACATGGAAACCTGGGCTGGAAGCATTGGATAAGTCAGTCCAAAAATCAGTGTTATTGCTGCCGCTAAAAGCGAAAAAACATTCTTTACCAAGAACAAGCTTCCGGATCGCTCAAGGTTATTAACCACCCTACGCCCTTCTCTTACCACTTGAGGCATTTTGGCGAAATTCGAATCTAATAGTACCAGCTGCGCTGCTTGCACCGCTGCGTTGCTCCCTGATGCCATTGCTACACTACAATCTGCATCCTTAAGTGCTAATACATCGTTTACTCCATCTCCCGTCATCGCCACGCGATGCCCCTTAGCTTGTAATGCTTTCACGAGCTTACGTTTTTGTTCGGGAGAAACTCTACCAAACACAGTCCATTTTTCCGCCGCTTCTTCAATTTCTTCATCTGTTACGATCGTCGACATATCAACAAAGTTTTCTGCCCCTTCGATCCCAGCCCGCCTTGCCACTTCCATCACAGTTAAAGGATTGTCTCCAGAAATCACTTTAATATTTACTCCTTGCTCGCGGAAATATCTAAACGTCTCCGGCGCTGTTCTTCTGACTGGGTTTTCTAAAACAATCATCGCAAGCGGCTTCACTGGCTCTTTTAATTCTTGCCCATCAAGTTGTTTTTTGTATTCGCCAAAAAATAGTACGCGGTAACCCTTCTTAGCTTGCGTCTGGACCTCTTTCTCATACTCTTTGAATTTTTCCTTTAACACAAATTCTGGTGCGCCAATTACAAGGTTACCGTTCTTAAACTCTGCTGCACTATATTTAAATCGCGAAGAAAAACCAAAAACTTTGACCGGTTGCTCCTCTTTTTTGTCTACTCGGAATTTTTTCTTTAAAGCCTTAATCGTTGCATTATCAGATTCCAAAACCGTCACCAACTTCCAAATCAACTCCTCGACATTTTTCTTTTCGTCAAAACTTTTCCATTCTCTCACCTTCATATTTGGGCTGGTGATTGTACCCGTTTTATCAACGCACAAGGTGTCCACTCTTGCTAGGGTTTCGATGCATTTCATTTCGTGCACTAACACACGGTTTTTGGCGAGCTTCATTGCGCTAATTGCTAGCGAGACGCTTGCAAGCAAGAACAATCCTTCTGGTATCATCCCTAATACTGCCGAGGCTGCGTTTTGAACGCTCGCACTCATTGATAAATGCCGGATATAGAACTGATGTCCATACATCAAAGATCCCACTGGAATTACGGCGATACCAGCCATTTTTACTATCTTGTTTAACGAACGAATAATCTCTGATTGCTCACCGTTTTTAATTGCTTTGGCTTGCAAAGTAAGTTTAGAAATATAAGATTCACTGCCAACTTTCGTCAATTTTGCATAGCATTTACCGGATACTATAAAACTGCCAGACAGTAGTTCGGCGTCTTTGTCTTTTTGGATTTCGTCTGCCTCGCCCGTAATTAATGCTTCGTTTGCAGATACGCTTCCGTCGATCACTACCGCATCGGCCGGAATCTGATCGCCAGCTTTAAACAACACTACATCATCAATCACCAATTCATCAACGGGCACCACTTTTAGTTTTTCATCACGTAGAGCTTGGACTTTTTGCACGCTTAACATCGTTAATCCATCAAGCACGTTTTTGGTTCTAATTTCTTGAACAATACCAATTAAAGTATTTGCAATAACAACACCCAAAAACGTTAAATCTCGATATGAATGTACGGAAACTAAAATAACCGTAAGGATTGCAAAGATGCCATTAAAATATGTAAAAGTATTGTCAAAAATTATTTTCGGGATCGATTTTGACGGAGCTTTAATTGGCTTGTTATATTGCCCGGCTTTTGTTCTCTCGAGTACTTCCTGGCTGGTTAGTCCACTAAATTTTGTTTCGGGAATATCTAGCATACACTATGATTATATCATTTCTTAAAAACACTTTTCGTTTATGGTTTAAAAAAGCACTTGTGTTTTGTTCAGATTGCGTTTATACTAAAACCAGTAGAGCCATAGAGTTATAAAAGGTTAAAGAAACATATAGTTTATATGTTCCTTAATCATCATGTATATAAATAAACACTTATATATAAACACGCAACAGGAGAGGGAAGTGCATAAAACAGCACATCTCTCTTAGATAGCAAACATATATATAAAGCACATATACAAACACGTATATACATACATATATAAATAAAAGGAAACTATAAAACAGAAAAAGAGTTTCTAACACCTCTTAATCATGGGAGGTGGAGGTGTTAGATACTTTGTTTCCTTGGAAGGTCATAACTCTAACTAACAATGTTTGTTTCTAACCTCATCAAAGCTAAGCACGCTAGATTGCTTTCTTATGCGTTAATTTCTTCTACTGCTCTCTTTCTTCTTTCTCTCTTCCTCTTTCCATCTTTTCTTCCCAGTAACTCATTCGCAGAAACCGATACGGTCACCAATCCGAGCCTTTCAATCTCTCTCAGCGATAACCTAGATCTTACAGTTGCTCCAGGGGTCTTCAGTTCAGGAACTCTTGAGGTGGCGGTTTCCACTACTAACTTTACCGGTTATACATTAAACTTTGCTACAAATAGCTCATCAAAGGACTTAATGGATAGTGGTGACAATACTCTCACCATTCCAACAATTACTCTCCCAGAGGGGAATACCGAAGGTCTTGCCGAAAACGAAATAGAACTAGGCTACGGCTACAGTCTTGATTTAGAAAATCGCAAATATCTACCAGCTCCTACTCTCTCTTCGGATGGCGGAGATAATATCGTAACTACTCAACGCGCGAATGCAGCCACCAACGAAAGTGTCACTCCAGACACCTATACGCTAACCTTTGGTGCCAAAGTGACAGAAACGGTTCCAGCGGGCCATTATGCAAATTCTTACACGCTTACGGCAACAGCTAACAGTTCAACATTTTATATTGTTTACGATAAGAACTCTAATTCGGCTGTTGGCGACATGTCGTCAATCAGCCAGAGCCTATTGGTCGGCGGCGAAGCAATGCTCTATGGGACTGGATTCCAAAGAGCAGGGTATGGTTTTGCTGGCTGGAGCTTCGATCCTGACGCGGCCGAAAAGATCAACCAAGAAGGAGCTGATGTGGTTATCTATGGCCCAACTCAAACCGTGATCGCTGATGAGGAATTTCTCGATCATGCTCTTGAAACTGATGGCAGCGAACTCAGACTATATGCCGTATGGATAGAGTCCACAGGCGATATTCAGGACTGGACTGGGTGCTCAAGTATGAATGCTGGTGAAGTTACCGCCCTAAGCGATACGCGTGATGAAATAACTTATGCCGTCGCCAAGCTTGCAGATGGCAGATGCTGGATGATTGAAAACTTACGAACTGATGCAAAATCCTCAACGACTAATATCACAACGGGAAACACAAACAATCCCACTCAAGACTTTTTAGACAATAGAACTCGATCTGCCAACTGGTGTTCAGAAAACAATGCAAGTTGCAACGAAACTGTTATTAATACCAGGTTTAACACCATGCATTATTCTGGTATGTATTACAACTGGTACACAGCTACGGCTGGAAACGGCACTTACTCAACTTACGGGAATGTCGATGGTGACCTGTGTCCTCGTGGCTGGCATTTGGCAACTGGTGGCACTGGCACAGCCCATGAATATGCCGCACTAACACACGCTCTGGGCGGGCTCTCCACAACTATGGACGAAAATACTGAGCCAACTGGTGCGGAAATGTCCGATACTTTGCGCTCATTCCCGAACAACTTTGTTATCATGGGCAACAGAAGTGCATCTGGCACTGGTATTGCTAACTCAAGAACAGCGGGCTATTACTGGAGCGCAACGGGCACTTCGGGTAGTAATGGAAAGGCCGCTCGTCAATTCTCGCTCTCCGAAACATATGTGCGCCATAACTACGTTATGTTGAGCAATAATGGCCAAACCGTTAGATGCATTAATGGTCAGAAATACGTAATCCACTACGAAAAAGGAAACGGCACATTTGAGGACGTAGTCACTGAGACGAGTTCCGGTAGTGCCGAGTTCACTGTAGGTGAGGGCGTTAGCTATGATACGTCAGAAAAAGTAATCGTAGGGTTCTCAACCGCTCCTAACGATCTTGTGCCAGAATATACTTCTGGAAGCACCCTTACTCTTACCATCGACAATCCAGTAATAACTCTTTATCCAGTTTGGGGCTGTGCAGAAGGCAAAATTTGTTACAACGGAAATAAAGCGGACGAAGGAATCATGCCAGATCAAAGCATCGAGGATTCAACAGTAATGCTTATTGGCAATAACTACAGCAGAAGCGGCTATGGCTTTGCCGGCTGGAATACTCAACCAGATGGCAACGGCACAAATTACGGTCCGATGGAAACTTTAACGGGGCTCAACACCACAGACGCCTTAGTGCTATATGCTAAATGGGTTGCTTCTGCGGGTGATTTACAAGGATGGGCCGGTTGTTCAAGTCTTGCATCCGGTGCTGTCACGGCCTTGACCGATACGCGCGATGGGCAGACTTACGCAGTAGCAAAGCTTGCTGATGGTAAGTGCTGGCAAATTGAAAATTTGCGCCTAGACTTATCCGACGTCACTCTCACTAGAACCAACACTAACCGTCCGTCGCCTTCATTTATGGAAGAAGTGAATACGGCTCACCCAGCATCGTCAATTACAGATTTCGAGGGAACACATGAAAAAGTAATACATTATTCAACCGTAAACCTAGATAGGGGGCTTCCAGCTTTTTACGGTGAAGACAGTAGCTCTCAACACTATTCATGGTACGCCTATGGAGTTTTATATAATGCATATACCGCAATGGCCGGCAATGTTTACGAAGAAGCTGATCTTGGCGAAGGAAGGTTCTATTATTTGGGCGATATCTGTCCGGCCGGATGGAGATTATCGAAAGTAGGTGGTAAGGGTGACTACGGGCTACTTAGCAACGCCCTCGGCGGGCTCCAATCGAACGGCTCAGCTGCTATGATGAATACTACAACAGACCCAACGTCTGAAACTATGAGCCGCAGATTCCGACAATATCCGAATAATATTGTTTACTCAGGGCATTACTCAGGTTCAACGATTTCTGGTCGTGGCTACCGTGTTCTTCAACACACGTTATTTAGAAGTTATTTTTATGATCCAGATTACTTCACAATGCGCGACGGAATAATGCATCCGGAAGGTTACGATTTTGTCGTTCTGGGCGCTGGTGCCGCGGTGCGCTGTATCGCAAACGAAACGACGACTTACACAATCAATTACGAAACCAGCGGTGGCACAGCTATCCCTGCGCAGACAGTCAATAATACAACTGGTATATTTGATGCTATCTCCTCAACTATCCCGACTAAAACTGGTTATTCGTTTATGGAGTGGGTTGACATAAACAACGAACGATATAATCCAGGGGATTCATATAGTGCTGGCGTCAACAATACAGAAATTACTCTTTATGCAATCTGGCACAACGAAACTTGTAATCCATCCGCCACCACTATAGATACAGATAATGTGGCGACAGACGCCGTTTGTTTGCAAGACATGAATTCTACAGTGAGATCAACTATGGTTGCTAAGCAAACATATACACTTAAAGACTCTCGCGACAACAAACAATACACCATAGCTATTTTGGACGATGGCGAGCTTTGGATGACGCAAAACCTCAACCTTGGCGAAAACGATAACGAAGTTCTTATTTCGGGCGAAGATTCTGATATAGAAAACGGGAACTACGTAATCCCAAAGAGCGATTTTGGTGATGATAGCGCCTGGTATTACGGACAGAACGCAACCAACTCGCAAGGCACTAACGATGACGGCGTATTCTACACACCCAACGTCGCATTGGCTAGACCACAACTAGTGTTCAATCGACCGGTCGTTCAGACATCATCGATTTGTCCAAAAGGATGGGATTTGCCGACAAAAGACCATTACGCGTATCTAAGGACTTCTGTAGGTTTTCCGTCAGATGTAGACCCAGCTTCTTCTCCATACAATTTCAGAACCGAGAGTGGATTTACGAATGGTGCAATATTTGACGAACTGGATATGGCTCACTTGTGGACATCTTCACGCAACAGCAAAGGATATATTTACGAAGCCGATATAAATCTGTCTACATTTAATATTGATGCCTCTAACGGAGATTATAACAGCTCTTACTTTAGAGAGAATGTCCGTTGTATTGCTAGTAACGGAAATGTGACCGTCAACTATGATGCAAACGACGGCACCAACAATACAGATTTCGTCGAAGATCAAGAGATTAATTCGGCAATTGCTAGCGAAAATAGTTTTACGCCTTTGGCGGATAAACAATTCCGCGAGTGGAATACCAAAGCAGATGGGACTGGTATGGTTGTAGCCCCAGGTGACCTAATCTTTAATGCAATAAAAAATGAGACGGTCTCTAGTGGCGGCACGCTGACTCTCTATGCTCAGTGGGATGATGTCTACATTATGACCTTCGTCAATACCAACGGCGGCGCTTCATCCGCTAAGGCCGTTATTCAAGGCCAAGCCACCACTGTCACCCCAACCTCCTCTTTCTCTCGCTCCGGCTATAAAGTCGTTGGTTGGGACACCGTCACGAATGACGCCTCCGACGCGGCGGGCACCGCAGTTTATGCCGACTCTGAGCCTATCACTCCGACTGAAGACATGACGTTCTATACTGTTTGGCGACCAGTATATACCATTCAATATAATGGTAACAATGCTTCAGGCTCTACCACCATGACAATCACTAATGCTAACGTAGCTGGAGGTGAAGAGATCACTCTCTATGCCAGCAACTTCTCTAACCCTGGTTACGGTTTTGCCGGTTGGAGTTTAAACCCTAACGCTGCCGTCAATGGTTCTGATACTATCTATGGTCCTAATGCTACTATCAATGCTCCAGCTTATGATGGTAATAATACCATCACCTTCTATGCCGTCTGGGTGCCAGTTGAGAAAAAGGACGATGGGACTGAGCTAACTTTCCAAACCACGAATCTTCTGAACACTACTCTTGCTGACGGTATTAGTACACTAAACGATAAAGCCGTAGGGTACGTTACTGCCCTCCGCGATACTCGTGACAACGACGTTTATGCCGTCGCTAAACTCGCCGATGGCAAGTACTGGATGATCGAGAACTTAAGGCTTGACCCTGCTGGCAAGACACTAGACAGTACAAATACAAATAATCCGACTAGCGACTTCTCCTCTGCTGTTCATGATCTCTCTTCCTCCACTTTTACTACCTGTACTACTTCTTCTTCCGACTGTATTGATCAATTCTCAATCGGTCTCAGTAACATCAATGGCGCTACGGCAAGCCCATCTACCAATAGTCAAACTACCAGCTGGTATTCCTACGGCGGTATGTACAACTGGTATACCGCCACCGCCGGTAACGGCACTTATAGTATGTCGGACGGTTCTACTTCTGGCGATATCTGTCCTACTGGCTGGCATCTTCCCACTGATCGAAATATTTCTAGTGATTTTAGCGTCCTTGGTATTGCCATGGGTGGAACTGGAAACTTTGAGAATACCTCTGCTGCTTCTCAACGCTGGCGTGCTTATCCTAACAACTTCGTGTACTCCGGATACTACTACGGCCGTAATGCTAACAAACGTGGTAGTAGCGGTGATTACTGGTCGTCTACAGCCAGTGGTAATGGGTTCGCTCACTGGATGTGGGTTAGCGGTAGCGGCATCAATCCGGGTACCAACATTGGCGATGCTAAATTCGCCGGGTTGGCAGTCCGCTGTCTCGCTAACTAATTATATAAACAACCGCTTCTTAATCTCATCCACAAGCTTTTTATTGAACGATGCGATAAGAATAATTAATCCAAGAACAACAATCGGAATCGATGCATACAAACTCCACACAAGCTCAATTTGTCTCCTAATATATAAATCAATCAATATCTCAGTTACAACAAGAATCGATGATATTACGAATAATATTATCGGAACGTTTCTCATTAAGTTCCTTTTCTTTCTTTTGAATATATACACAGACAGAACAATGAGCAGCCATACAGCAAAGACATTAGGCATCACTAAATATAGATACCAATGTAACCCGTCTGCAAAGAAGGCAATTGTAAACAGAAGACATTCTAGCCCGAGCAAGTTTAATACAGCAGGAACCAGCTTCTTTTCAAAATACAAAAACGATACTTGTGCAGCTAAGTATATGGTAGAAACAATAACGTACACTGACCAGGTCACTTTGCCACTGATGCAATAATCGCATATCACAGTTATTAAGGTAACTAGAAGCAAGACAAATAAAAGAACTCTGCTCAAGTACTTAAAATCAACATGCTTTCCAACGTCGTCTATAATATTTGAATACGCCGCCAATTCGTCGCTGTCTTTTGCATATTTTAGATACGTATGACAAAGCGGGCATCGCTTCTCATTTTCTCTTAACTTAACGCCACATTTATAACAATACATTATATGTCTCCATGATTACCCTCAATAAAAACCCCTATTCCTAGATCGACTAGTTTCGTAAAAAACAATCTTTCGAATTCTGTCTCTTTAATTCGGCTTGTAAAAGTAATATATAATTCATCTTTATAAGAAACGCAAGCCGCAGCGCCGTGTTTGTTGCGCGATCTCCCAAGCATAAAGCCCATACTGGTAACATAATTGTACATTTCTTTAGGGGTGTCAATTAATCCATAATTTGAAAACGTTGTTGTACAATATCTATCACCCATCAAATAATCAGTAACGGACAAAACGCGTTCCTTGAGAAAACAAGGCATGATTCTCACGAAAAAGTTCTTCTCTGCATTAACATTACCCGTGAATTTAGAACGCAGTTTCTTCTTATCAACCATATAATCTAGCTGCGACTTTACTTCTTTGATGATTTCTTCAAGATCATAGTTGCCAAGCTTAGTGTCTAACTCAGGATTTACGTAAGAAGAAAAATTACGAAGAGTTACGGAGTCAAAGAGTTTTCTTAGATTAACCGGGATTGAAATCTTAATAGGTCTAGTCTTTTTATCGTGACGTTTATTCTGGATTTCTTGTAATGCAAAAAACATAACACTGGTCAAAAGAACTGTAACTGTGCAATCATATCTTCGACAGACAGCCTTTAATTCCGACACTCTTATCGTACCAGTAATAATATTCAACATATTACTTGGCAAAGCCGTACCGTACAGATGATATGCTGGTCTCTCTCTAGGAATAGCGCCCACCTGACCACAATGCTTCTTGAAACTATCCTCAAGCTCTTTTTTAGAAGGTTTTTCGGCCAGATTTAGTATTTTGTCGGTATACGGAATATGTGCACCATACCTAAGACGAAGGTACTCTCTTGAAAGAGTCAGTAATAGTGTGATGCCACCAGTCCCATCGGTTAAGGCATGAAAGAACTCTAAAGCAAGTCTGTTATTATATACTCTGACACGGAACAAAAAACCATTGTTGTCATGGAACTTAATCCTATTTAGGGGGTTTTTAACGTCGTCTAAAATTGGCGGGAGGCCGTCATTTTTTTCAAAGTAGCGCCAAAAAAGTCCGCGTTTTAAGCGGAACGTTAATGATGGAAGGCGCACAAGTGTATTGGCCAGAGCTTCTCTGAGAACGTCTTTATCTATTTCTTCCGTAAAAGCAATAGTCAACCTAAACATTGAAGCGTAGTTCTTTTTGACAGCTTGCGGGTAAATCAAAGCGGCATTGTCCAGCCGCATCCACTTGGTATCTTCCATAAGTCACTCAATCTAAAAAATGATCAATTCAGGCTAATAATTGTAAAAAATGGTACGCCTGGAGGGGTTCGAACCCACGACCTCTTGTTCCGAAGACAAGCGCTCTAATCCACTGAGCTACAGGCGCAACAATTTACATTTTACCATATTTCTCTATTTTATATGATATAATGGTCTCAAATGTTTTGGGATGAAGAAGCAACAGAAATTGACAAACGTCGCAAGGCTCTCGATGATGATTTTCAAAAACTCCTTGATGAGCTGATGGGGGATTACCGACAAGAAGTTAAGGATCATTTATCTTCTCTAGAAAAAGAGCTTAAAGCGGCCGTCAAGCATGATGCTTTTGGTAACGAGATTACTCCAGAAGGGAAAGACGAAGAAGTCTGGAGTTACTTCGCTCAGAAGAACCTTTTAGAGAACATTTTCAACAAAAACTACAAAGCTAAGCAAGCTCGCTACCTCAATCGTCTCGAAGACTTTCTTTCCGATACCATCGATAATCCCGAAAAACACCTTGAAAGTTTTGGCCATGGCCTTCTGTGGCGTTATTACGCTAAAATCTCCGCCGCTGATGGCTCCATCACCTACGCCTACATGAAAACCGACGACCCTCTTCCTCCACTTGCACTAACGCTTAAGACTCTCTATTCCGAATTAAAGTCGTCTAAAGACTCCAAAAAATAACATGCGAGACCTTATTAAAAAATCCATCGCCGCTTCGCTTTTGATTAGCTTAGGCAACTTCGCTTTGCTCAAACTCGGTAATCCTATCGGCCCAGTGATTTTCGCCTTCGGCCTTCTTGGTGTTTGTTATTTAGAGCTCAATCTTTTCACGGGTAAATGCGGGTTTTTGTTTGAAAATAAGTTAAAGATGAAAGACCTTGTCATTATCCTCCTCGTTAATTTAATCGCGGGTTATGCCTTCGGTTTGTTGTTCCGCATTGCTGATCCGTCCATCATCGACGCCGCCTCGGCCAAAGTTGCTAGCTGGGATTTTTCTATCGCTTTCTTAGTTAAATCTCTTTTATGCGGCATCATCATGTATCTTGCCGTAAAAATGTTCAAAAAAGGAACACCGCTTGGTGTTATCTTTGGTATTCCACTTTTTATCTTTTGCGGCTTTCAACATTGCATCGCTAATGCTATCACGCTCGGCGTTGCTTTCGATTTCTCCTGGAGCCTTATTCTTGCCGTAATCGGCAACTTCTTCGGCTCCTTGTTTGTCTCGTGGCTTTCTAATGGCATCCTTAGCTCAGCTTCAAAAGAAAAAAATGCCCCAACCAAGTTGGGGCGCAGAAGCCAGAAGATGCTATAAAAGCATAGCTGCGCGGGCCTTGATTGCCCAAACTGCATCTTCGACAGACTCGGAATTCGGAAGCACTTCTTTGGCGATGCCGTAATTGACGAGAATCTCGCGGATCTCATCGAGGGCAGCCTCCGAAACGGCATCAGGGTCCACAACGACATTATGGAAGGCGTCGAGCTCTGCAAGCTCTGCCCTTAAAGCCCTGAACTTCTTCCGAGAAAGTCTTTCGACTTCTGCAAAAATTGTACGTGTACGAGCCACCAAAACACCCCCTTTGCGGCTAGGATGGTACAATTATAGCATAAGTTGTATAAAAAGTCAATAGAACATCATGTCGCGTCTTTGTTTCGCTTCACGTCGTTTTACTTCCGCCGAGAATGCGAGCGCATAGTATTCTTCAACGATATCTCTATCGAACCTCATTCTTCGAGACATATCTGGCGTCTGTTGTTGTACTTCACTAGTCCAAAAATCTCTCGGCGTGAACCGCGTTGTCCCCAGGTTATCTGCCACCTGGTTTAGCTTATTTAACGCCTTAATTGCATTATTATGCGCAATCGTCCTCCCTCTTTCATAATCCTCGTAGCCATAATCTCTTACTTCATCCGGCCCCATATACTTAAAGTCTAGATGCTTATCAACTGCGCGCGTAAACTCTTGTACGGCCTCACCACCGCCCGCTTGTGCTAATTCTCTAGCCCGCTTAGCGAAAAACACGCCAGCCTGCGCTTCCACCGTCGTCCTTAAGTCTTCTTCTCTTGTATAAACGACCATCGGAGCTTCAGCCTTTGCTTCCTCGGCCATACTTAGATGTGCAAGTCTTACTTGTCCTTGAATTCTTTCCCAATCATCTCGATAGTCTGATTCCCATATCAAAAATTCTTTTTCAGAAATTAAAGCTTCTCCGCGCTCCTCAGAACGCCTAAGCTGCTTTGCAAAATTAAGCTCAATCGATTTTATATCGTCTGCCCAGAAACTTACTTCAACCGGCGCGCGTTCAAGCTGATCGCGTTTAAACTGTTCGATGCTCTCACGAAGTTCTTCCTGCGTCATTGGTTGATCGCCTTCATCTTCCTCTACAAGCTGGACTGCCGCTGTACCGTCAATTGACTGTTCGATTGTGTCTTCGCCCATAGGCGGCATGTCTTCAAGAATTCTCCACGCCTCCGCTAGTTCGCTTGGTTCATTGTCTGCTGATTGGCTATCTCTTTCCATAATTCTATTATACAAAAAATCCCGCTTCAAATGCGGGATTTTGTTAGCGACCGTCTTTGTGACGAAGGTGTTTGCGCTTATCGCTGTGTTTGTGGTTGTTGTTGCGATTTAACTTCGCAATTACTTTATCAGTTTTCTTACGCATATATACCATATTATACCATACTTTCTCTATAAAGAAAACCGCAAAACTGAAAACGTTTATGCTATAATTAAGACATTACCCCACCATGGGTTAGTTGGAGCAATCTTAAAGGTCATAAAAAGGAGAGAAAATGGAACCAGAAAAAACTGTTCCAGAGTCTAAGCCTGAGCAAGCTCAAACAAAGGCTCAAAAAACCGTTACGGCTGAATTGAAAACAGAAACAAATATGGACGTTGAACCAACCCAAGAAGAAATCTATAAAGCATTTTCTAATGAATCGGACGCAGATGATGCGGAAAAGCCTTATCGAACTCGCCCAGAATGGCAAACGGTTCTCATTTCCGCATTTGCAGCCATTATGATGTTTTTTGGCGGCGCAGCTATTATTAGTCTCATCTCACGCGGCAATCTCTCCGGCTTTGCTGCACTTTTTTCTGAAGACACTAGTCTCAAAATTGTAGGCGTTACTCCAACCAAACAAGAAAATGATATTCTCTCCAACGATTCTCATTTTATTATTTCAACAGAAAACGGTTCCATTGAGGAGCTCAGAAAAACACTCGTTTTAGACCCAGCTGTCGATTATGATCTCGTAGAAAAATCTGCTGGTCTTGAATATGAGCTGATCCCAGCTTCGACTATTTCTGACAATATAGTAGTCAACGTTAATTCGGTAAAGAATGGCGTCGCCAGTTACAAGTGGGCTTTCCAGACGAAAAAAGCCCTTTCTGTTTCTAAGATCTATCCAGCTAACGGTGCCTCTTATGTCGATCCAAACTCGTATATCGAATTTAACTTCTCTTATCCAGAAGTCGAAGATGCTGAAAAACACTTCAAAATCTCGCCAAACGTCGAAGGCTCATTTTCAAAAACATCACGAGGTTGGCGTTTCAGTCCTAAGCAACCATTTGCAGCCGATACTACTTACGAGATAACTATCACTGCCGGCCTTACTTACGGCGAAGAAATAATGACCTCCGACTTTCATTCGTCTTTTTCAACTTTCTCTCACGCTGTTACTTCATCTAACGACACAGACCGCTACATCACCTATGACACGATCTCGACTTTCACAGAGTCTCAAACTCCGATTATTGTAGTCTACGGCGACGCCTACGATAACGCGGCAAAGTTCAATGTAGAAAAAATTGCCTCCGCCGATGAATTCATTCGCCATTTAAACGGCGAGTCGGTGAGCGGTGAGTCATTAGGAGAAAAACGCTTCCAAAAAATCGATGGCGACGCGGATTACAGCAGAACCGGATCGCTCGTGCTTAACGAGACTCTGCCAATCGGCTACTATATCTTCCATTTACAATCTGAAGAAGGTCAGAATTTATTAACGGCCAATGTACAAGTTAATAACCTTGCTGCTTATGCATTCGAGTCCGAACGTGATGTTATCTTCTGGGTCGCCGAAGACGGAGAACTAAAATCCGATATTAATATAAACTACAAGGGCAAAGATTATAAAACCGGCGACAATGGCTTACTGAAACTTAACGATGTTACTAACTTCTCCAACGCGATTGATTTTGCCAAAGTTGGTAACAGCGACACGCCACTTATTGTCGGTCTAAAAAACTTCAAGAACGACTTATACCCAACCGGCTTTATTTATACAGATCGCCCACTTTATAAGCCAACCGACACTATTAAAGTTTGGGGTTTTGTGCCGCTCAGCTTCTTCGCAGATTATCCCAAACTAGACGGCTTTAATTTGTCTTTGTCTTATTATCAGATGGCCGATGAGGTTATTCCATTTAAACAGAGCATAACTGTCAATTCGGATGGCACATTCTCAGTCGAACTCAACCTCGACAATTTTAAAGATTGTAACTATGCCAGAATTAACCTAACATATAATGACGCAGTAATTGCTTCTCGGAGCATTACAATCGAGGACTATTCTTTAGAGAATTATAGCTACGAATTTATTATGCCGAAAAACTACGTACTGTCCGGCGAAAACATTGATTTCAAGATTAAGGTTTCGCATGTCACCGGCTTTCCTGCGGCAAATAAAGACCTCGTAGTCACTTATGATTCGCACGATTATTATGGCACTACCAACTCTTATGGGGAAGCATCATTCTCGCTCCCGACTGTAAAAGAGTTTTCGAACGAGGAACGTTCTTATATGCTTACCTCAAAGCCGATTAATGTTAAATCGGCTGGTGCCGAATATAATAAATATTCCACGTATACCTACGTGTATATCTATAAGACAAATCTCGCACTTGAAATGTCTCAAGACGAAGCAAATAATATCATGAACTTCTCTGCCAAGACACTCGATCTTGCTACGGAAGTCACCACCGATTCGGCAAATACTAACCTTCCTCAAACTAACTTCTCTGGGCAAGCCACAATAAAAGTCTTCGAACAAAAGACGACACGCACTCTCACCAGCTACTACTATAATCAATACACAAAAAAGCAATATCCACAATATAACATCAGTTATTCGACCGAAGTTATTGAATCCAAGGATGTCGAAATAAAAGATGGTAAGTACGAATATAGTTATCCAACCGCATATAAACCATCAACCGAAAACACGTATTATACCTATTTTGTGCAAATCTCAACCACTGACACGTTAGGTCTTCCGGCCTTTTCATCTAAAAGACCTTACCATACAGGCTCCTACCTTGGCGACGATAGTTATCGCTATGAAGTTAAAGCAATTATAGATGGATACTACGGCATCTATGCAAACGGTGGACCATACCAAGAATATAACTATTATCGCTTCCGATTTAAAAACGCCAGCGGTTCAATGAGATATAACATTGGCGACGCCATAAGTCTCGGGCTCTATGACTTTAACGGAGAAAAAATCCACAACAACGGTAGAATTCTTACAATTGGTTATAAAGAGCGCGTATTCTCAACTGAAGTTTCCGAGGACGAAGATTTTAACTATACGTTTGACTACAATAGTTATCCGGGTGCGAAATTCATTGGTGCATATTTCGTCGACGGCAAATTCCACCGCGTTGCGCCCAGCTACTACGATTACGACGAATCGAATTCTAAAATAACTGTTTCAATCGAAACAGACAAGGAATCTTATGCACCGCGAGGTCACGTCAAAGCCAAAGTTATAGCGACTTATCCAGATGGCTCTCGCGTTCAATCTGGCAGAATAAATCTTTCTGTCGTCAACGAAGCTATATTCAACGCCGCGAGTGACAATACAAGCATTCTGCAAAGCATTTATACCAACAAGTATTTTAAGAACTATTCAATGTCGACATTCCGTGACTACGATTTGGCCGACTCCGGTGGTGGGCTAGGCGCTGGAGGCGGTGAGCCGCGTTCTAATTTTGGTGATACGCTTTTCTTTGGAGAAAAAACATTTACTAACGGCGAAGCAGAATTTGAATTTGATCTAAACGACAGCGTCACATCCTTCCGACTCACCGCCATCGCGGTTCGCCCAGACAACAACATTGCTGCGGGTGCTGGTATGAAAACAATCAGCTCATTCTTGCCGCTGTCAATTTCGACTGTTATGCCTAAGAAAGTGAAGAATACCGACGACCTCGTTCTAAATGCGACCTCCCCAGTTTCTGGTTCAGATCTAATTCATTACACATTCGAAATTAAAGGCACCGACAAGCGCGCTGAGGCAACCGGCAATCGTGGCGAAAACGTCTACGTCAACCTTGGTAAACTCGAGTTAGGAAACTACCAAATCCTCATAAGTGGCCGAGACGATGTTGGTAATGAAGATTCCATGGAGTACTCGTTAGAAATAATCGAAAGCGCTCAAGAAGTTGCCGTCAAAAACACGATTAACCTTTCCGAAACGCCTTCAATTACGCCAGCCAAGAATCCTATCATTATCGAGATTTACAACAAGGAAGCAAAAAAGTATATTGACTACCTATCAAAACTCGAAACGAATCTGACTGAACGTCTTGATACTCAAATCGCCTACTATAAAGCTCAGGCACTTAAAAACAAGATCTATGGCGACCAGAACTCAACTGCAGCCCCAAGCTTTGACATATATTTGACCGATGATGGGTTAATTAAGAATCTAGAGAACGCCGGTGGCGATCGTGTCCTAACGGCGTTAGTCAACTATTACTCACCGAACTCCTTCAGCTTACAAGCGAGCAACTACTCAGTTGAAATCGGTGACGATTTAACCACGACTCTCGAAAAACTGCTCATTCTTGCGAGCTTCAAAGAGCCGGTTTTACTCGATCTTCATTCGGCCTACCGTCGATGGAGCACCGGCGGAGAAACCGCTTCAGCGCATGATAAAATTATCCTCGGCCTAGCCTATGCCTTCTTAGGAGACTACGACTCTGCGAAGAGTATTGAACCATCATACGAAGAAGCGCTTCATTCGGATTACTCCAGAGACAAAGATTTGCTTGCCGTGCTCTCTACATTCGTCAACAAAGCAGAAGCCACAAAACGGATTGATCAAGTGCTTGCGGAAGAACCAAGCGCCGAATATATTGATTTTGCCATCCTTTCCTTCTTCTCAAACAACGAAGTTGATATCTTGAAGAAAGAAACCGTAAAGGTCAGCCAAGGCGGTAAAACAGAAACCTTAACCCTTCACGGCTTAAGTGTTCTCAAACGTCTCTTCTCATCCTCTGATCTTGCCGAACTTAAATTCAGTACTGCGTCCAACGATCTTTACGCCACCTATTATTACCAAGGGCGTATTTCAGAACTGGCTGATTATACGAATGATATTACCGCCCGCATTGAAGGAGATACCACGATTGGTAGTACGGCTCAGCTCGTTATAGATATATCTAATCTCGTCGATGAAAATCGCAACGGCGAGCTCAATCTAGCTTTGCCAGCTGGTCTAAAATTCTCTGCAACTTTCTCTGGCGCCGACGGATTCTATCTTTCTCGCAACAATAATGAGTACGTAAAACTCAGCCTAAACAAAAACTATAAAGAGAACGAAATCCGCATCCCACTCTATGTGGCTGCACCAGGCAATTATGAACTCGAGCCAATTATCTTCATTCATAATGACGATTATCATCTAACTAATAGTGTGGACGTAACCCTGAATAAATAAACGGTTATGCTATAATAAAATCATATGAATGAAGATGAACGTCAGCAAAAACGTCGAGACAACGAAGAAGAGGCAACCAAAAATCGCGCACGGATTCTAGGTTTACCATATCTTGATACCCGTGATTTTGAAGATACTGTTGATCTTGTATACGGCGTACTCGACAAAGAAGAAATGCATAAGAACTTCATCATTCCTTTAGCTAAGGGTGGGGAAGGTCAGCATTATCAATTCATGATCACTTCGCAAACACCTCGTCATCTTCTTCAAAAAATGCGCGAGGATTACGAACGTGATGGTGAACGAGTCGATTTCTTCTTGATTTCCAATTCGTCTTTCCATGTCTTCATGTTGCGTCACGACCCGCCACGCGAAATCCATTACGACGACATTAAAATCTCCACCGAAGGAGATTCTGACACAATCGCCGAAGTATCAAAAACTCTCAACTCCGTTTCGTCTGAAAAAGTATTTGACTTCCTTCTCGATCAAGCTGACAAACTCGGCGCTTCCGATATCCACATCGAAAACTTGCGCGACGAGATACGTGTGCGTATGCGCGTTGATGGTTTATTGCACCCAGTCGCAAATCTCGAACGCGATCGATATCGAGTTATTATGGGTGAGCTATCCTCTCGCGCGAATGTCTCCACTGCATCTACCAAGCCGCAATCTGGTCACCTTCAAACCGAAATTCATCGCGATGACTCCTCTCATATTCTAAACGTTCGTGTCGAAACCGTTCCGACTATGTACGGACAAGATGCTGTACTTCGTCTCTTTAATTTCGACGAATCTCTGCTGCAACTAGATCTTCTGGGTCTTTCTGAAGCCGAAAAACTTGAAATTAACGAAATTATTCGCAGGCCTCGCGGTCTCGTGTTGATGGTTGGTCCAACCGGCTCTGGTAAATCCACCACTCTTTACTCCATGTTGAATGCGCTTAATACGACAGATCGCAAAATCATCACGCTTGAGGATCCGATCGAATACGGTATCACTGGCATTTCTCAAATCCCGATTAAAACCAACAATGGCGGTTCGTTTGCAGAAGGTCTTCGTTCCGTTTTGCGTCTCGATCCAGACGTGGTTATGGTAGGAGAGATCCGCGATGCTGATACAGCTAAGACTGCAATCCAGGCATCCATCACCGGGCATTTAGTATTAAGCTCCTTCCACGCTGATTCCAGCTCCGCTGCTTTCTCGCGCATGATCGATCTCATCGGTACAAATCCAATCTTTGCCAACTCAATTCGTCTTGTTGTTGCTCAGCGTCTCGTCCGTAAACTCACCGACGCGAAAGAAGCTTACGAGCCAGACGAAATGGTCAAAAGATATCTTCGCGACACATTGGCTGGCGTAGATGGTTTCGATCCAGAAAACATCATCCTCTATCGTCCAGTTCCAACAGAGGATGCGCCATTTGGTTATGTGGGGCGCGCCGTAATTATGGAACAGCTAATCGTATCACAAGAGATCTCCGACTTTTTGCGCGGTTCGGTTGCGGATGCTAACACCCAAAAAATCGAAGCCGTCGCCAAAAAGAACGGCATGCTGACGCTCGAACAAAAAGGCCTCCTCATGGCACTGAATGGTGTCACCACCTTAGAAGAAATTTCCCGCGTTATCTAAATTAGAATTTTAATATGTTTTGTATTTCTTTAAACTCGGCCTCAGAGAGTTTTAAAGTCCGTCCGTGTTTCCAAGTCGGATCAAGAGGCATGAGATGAACATGCGCATGCGGGACATCTGTTCCAACTACCTTTAACAAAATTCTGGTTCCGAGTACTTTCTCCATATGCTTCGCGATTTTCTTTACTGCATGAAACAATGAATCGTAGTCTTCGTCACTCAATTCATAGACCTTGTCAACATCCGCTTTCGGAATAACTAATGTATGCCCCTTTGTTTCGGGCGCAATATCGAGAAAAGCTAGATTCTTCTCATCTTCATAGATTTTATAACAAGGAATCTCCCCACGAATTATTTTTGAAAATACATTATCCATGCCAAAATTATAACTCTAAACAGAAAAAATCCCAATAAACCACTTTCCGAAAAAATAAAAACAGATATAATAGATTTATATCTAATTATAACGAGGTAATACCATGACAAAGAAGCAATCGGTGGAAAAAGCAGCAGACAAAAATGATTCAGGAGACAAGAAGTCCGATGCGCGTGCTCAGGCGCTTAATCTTGCCATAGCACAAATCACAAAAAGTTTTGGTGACGGTTCAATTATGAAACTTGGCGACGCTAAGAAAATCGACGTTCAACTTATTCCTTCCGGTTCGCTATCACTCGACCTTGCCCTTGGTGGCGGTTATCCAAAAGGTCGGATCATTGAAATCTATGGCCCGGAATCTTCCGGCAAAACTACTCTTACGCTTCATGCTATTGCGGAGATTCAGAAACAAGGTGGTACGGCAGCCTTCATTGACGCCGAACACGCTCTCGACCCAGCCTATGCCAAACGCATTGGCGTCGATACGGCCAACTTGCTCATCTCTCAGCCGGACAACGGCGAACAAGCACTGGAAATTTGTGAAACTCTCGTTCGCTCCGGCGCAGTCGATTTAATCGTAGTAGACTCTGTTGCTGCACTTGTTCCGCAAGCGGAAATTGATGGCGATATGGGCGAAGCGCAAATGGGCCTTCAAGCTCGCTTGATGTCTCAAGCGATGCGCAAATTGACCGGCATTATTTCAAAGTCTAAAGCAACAGTAATCTTCATCAATCAAATTCGTATGAAAATCGGCGTCATGTTTGGTAATCCAGAAACCACCACTGGTGGCAACGCCTTAAAATTCTACGCATCTGTTCGGCTTGACATCCGTCGTATCGGCCAGATCAAGGAAGGTGACAATATTACTGGTAATCGTACCAAAGTTAAAGTCGTCAAAAACAAGATTGCCGCACCGTTCCGCACTGCTGAATTTGATATTATGTACAATGAAGGTATTTCTAAAGTTGGCGATTTGCTTGACCTCGCCGTCCAATATGGCGTCATCGAAAAATCCGGAGCGTTCTTCAAATATCAAGGAGACACTCTTGGCCAAGGACGCGAAGCCGTCAAAAAAGTTTTCCGAGACAAACCAGATCTCATGAACGAAATTGATAAAAAAGTTCGTGCTGAGGCGGCGCGCCGCGAAGCAGAAGAATAAGGAGACAAAGGTGGGACCAGAATTAAAAAAACCATACGCATACTTTAACGATTTGGGCTTACCAGATCCATCCGGCAAACTTGAAGGTGGAGCCAGCGTTTGGTTAGTCAAACGTGACGGTGAAAAAACGCACGTTCTATTTCAAAAACGTTCAGAGCACGTTCAGAATGCCGGATATTACGATTCTTCAGCAGGCGGGCATATTGATGAAGGAGAAGATCCTCTTACTGCAGCTTTGCGAGAAACAAAAGAGGAAATTGGTCTAGAGCTAAAACCAGAAGACCTGAAGTTTATTTGCGCATATGCGACAGATAAAAAGTTAATATACGTATACCTTTCCGATCGTACAGACAAAGAAGATGAGTTAACTCTCAGCAAAGAAGAAGTCGAAGCCGTTGAATGGGTTGAGCTCGAAGATTTTGATTTCTTTGTTCGTGCCCGCGTAAAGCCACCACTTCGCGAACTCGTTCCACACTTGCCAGTTTTACGTTACTACATTGAGCATTATTTGTAATGGAAATAATTAATCTAAAGTCCGGCGCTCCAGAATCGTCTTCTGCGCCCATTTTCAAAAAGCCAAAAAACCAAGTCACCGATCTGAAACAGGGCGTTCACGACGAGAACCGCATCAATGTTTTTGTTGACGGCGAGTTTTCTTTTTCGTTAGAGCTGGCGCAAGTTGTAGATTATCATATTAAAATTGGCAAGGTTCTCACTAACACAGAGATTAAGGAACTAAAACACGCTTCAGTTTTTGGCAAACTCTATAGCCAAACTCTAGAGTGGGTTTTGATGCGCCCAAGATCTATTAAGGAAACGCGCGACCATCTCAAACAAAGAATGATTAAACTAGAAATTGATAATCGACGTCGCGCTGAAAATCGCGAACGCATCAAAACTGACATAGCCCTCAAAAAACTCGCCAAAGATCACAAAATAAAAATCAAGGCTCGCGACACTTTTGAAGAAAACGATATCGAATTAGTTGTTAAGCGATTACAAGAAAAAGGTTATCTCGACGACCGTAAATTTGCAGCATGGTTTATCGAAAACCGTTTTGAAAGGAAAGGCGTGTCTGAGCGTCGCCTTCGTCAAGAATTGCTCACGAAGGGAATCGAACAAGGTTTAATTGAAGAACTATTGGAAAGTTCTCCCCGCAATGAAGCAGAAGAAATCCAAAAAGTAATCCAAAAAAAAGGTCCGAAGTCCGATCCACAAAAACTTCTTGGGTTTCTAATGCGACACGGTTTTTCTTACGAACATTCTCGCGAACAAGTTGAGAAGTATTACGGTGAACAGGACCTTCTAGCGTAAAGTCCAAAGTTCATCATCAAGCGGCCACGGATTGAACGATCCGCAATTCCTTAATCCGGTCGACTGTTGCAACATAATGGGTGCGACCTCGCCATCGGCATTACAATATTCAACGTGAGAATAATGACCAAGCCAATGGCCAATTTCATGGTTAATTACCATCTGTTGATAATCATGTTGGCTCATTCCTCCGGCGACAGTTTCTTCCGTTCCTTCGCGCCATCTAACATCATTTATGATCACTTCGTTATACTCTGACGTGCAGCTTAAGCTACCAACACAATAACCATTATACCCGTCCAGGCTTGCTGAGTCTGAAAGAATTATGTTTAAATCCTGTCCATCAGATACCTCCACGAATCGCAATCCCGCCCTAGCCCAACCGCGTTCATCATTCAGCGTATCTTTTATTGTTGCTTTAAAATCATTAAAGTTAGACTCAATTGCGCCCCATGTGAAAGTCTTATAATAAACATATTTCACTCCGTCTATTTCATGCGCTATCGCATTATAAGTCGTTGTGGAATTTGTCCCGTTTTCGTTCTGTGCTGAACCAGCGAAAGGCGAAGGTTCGAGAACCGCACTTGGCTCCGTAGCCTCGGTTTGTCCTTCACTCGTGCTCTCCGGCGTTTCAGAACTATCTCCAAAAGTTTCTTCCGGTTGCGCCGTATCGGCTCGGCCCAAGAGCTGGCTTAATCCGAAATAAACACCAAACCCCACAGCAAGAAAAAGAAGCGGCATCACAAAAAACATCCACACCCTTTTATTTTTGTGCTGACTTTTATTAGTTTTCATTTATTCTTATTGTCGTCAATGTGGCTTGTAGAAAAATCTGGTTCGCGGAAAGGATTCACGAAGTTTGGCACAAAATCTTCTTTTGCTGCGCGCTGACGGATTTTTCTTTCCTCGTCTTTTACTATGATTTTATAGTCGTCAATTTCCACAATTTGTTTCCGTGGGATTATTAATTCAGGATCAAGAAAAGCTTTTACGGCGGGTCTTTTGACAATTAGTTGATGTACCATAAAGTTTTCTGTATCAACTACATAATCAATAATTTTTCCAAGTTTAGAACCTTTCTTTGTTTCGACTTTTAACCCAATCAAAGAAAAATTAAGCGAAAGAACCTCATCAAGCTTTGATACCTGTCCTTCCTCAACAAAATCATCAACCGAATCAACGATCATTCCGATATCTGCAAATTCGCGAATGTCAATTGCTTCCAAAATGTCTCCAAGTTCCGGGTTATTTTTTATCGCTGCTCCATCCAAATAAAAGGCAATTATTTTCAATGTTTCCGGGTCGACGATTTCAGACTTCACCCATGCGACTTGACCACCAACATGTAAACTTAAGACTGGATAATGGATTAGCTTCGTAGCATTTATTAGCATAACTTTATTTTAACACACTTTAAGTTGAAAGTCTTTCTTCCTCAATAATACAAGGTTGTCATCTGGCAAGTTAAATTTCTTGCTAGGAGCATATTCCAAAATTGCCTTATAAAAATCAAAGATCTGTGGCCTTGTTGCGGAAATATTCACGCGAAGTAATGCAGCGCGAATTAGCTCTAAGGCGACTTGCTCGTCAATTTCGTAGAACCAGTCACGCCTATACTTTGAATCTTCCGGAAGGATTTCGGAGATCGTATTGTCAATCTCTTGATAGATTTCTTTCTGTTTTTGCCACAATTCAAATACCTTTTGCTTTGTTTCGGTCGGAATTTGCTTAAGCCTTTCACGTAGACGGTTTCGAAGATAAACGTCGCTCGTGTTCGTCGGATCTTGCCTGAATGAAATCTTATTCTTTGCCGCATATTTCAAAATTTTGCACTTGTCCCACGGTTCGTCAAAACTTCCGTCGATAAAAGGACGATGAATCTTGTCTGCATTAAGCACGGCTAATCCTCTTGGCCCAGTCCCGCGAGTTAGATTAATTGTTACGGATTCGATCAAATCATCCAAATGGTGCGCAGTGAAAATCTCACCTCGCGCGCGATCGGCAATCTGTCTCAAAAAAGTATATCGCTTTTGCCTTGCGGTATCCTCGTCAGTATCAGGTCCAAGATTTGCTGTTCCGACGTAGCATTTTATTCTTAATCGTTTAGCGGTATTCTTCACGAACTCAGCATCAGTTTTTGAGCTCTCCCGTGTACCATGATCAAAAGTAGCAACCACTAACTCCCGAGCGGGGAATTGCTTTCGCATTAAGTCCAACATTACCATCGAGTCTACACCACCCGAAACAGCGAGAACCTTATTCATTCCGTAATTATGACACAATAAGTATTCATTAGTCAAATTACCAAGCTGTAGAGCGGGATATTCAATATTGACTTAATTAAAAAAGTATGGTATAATAAAAAGATAGATTCGTGTCTTATTCGAATCTCAAATAATGGTCGTGTGGACCTAAAACATGGTACTTTTCATGGCGAACGAAAAAGCAAAGGCAAAGGATATCGTAAGTCAACTCAAAGATACCGAGGTTTTCGCTCTTCCGCAGCTTATCGCGGCGCTTCGTCGAGTACCAAAAATTGAAACTTCTGTCATACTCGATCCAACCGATGAAGTGGCGCAAGAGCTGAAGCGGCGTTTCGAACTTATCGACGCAGGATTCGGCAAGTCCCAGGCAACACCCAGACCCATCAAATTGGATATTCAATATCCCGACAGAATGGATGCCGACTACGTAGTTGGATACACAGACGATGACAAAATCTTTCGAGAAATCGCCCACGGCTGGTTCGGTGACATCATAGCCGCCTGCAATTTCTTCGCATGAATCTCCTTTAACTTTCTCTCCCTCTCTCTTGGCTCGCTTTTCAGGCGAGCCTTTTTCCTAATATTTCATATATGATAGAATTATTCAGAGACATGATTATTTCCATAAAAGTTAAACCAGGTTCTAAGAAAGGCGATCTAATCGAGCAAACTAGCGAGAATGAGTACCTCGTCTATCTTCGTGCTCGCGCACACGACGGTGAAGCAAACACAGCATTAATAAAACTTCTTTCCGACCATTTTGATGTCCCAAAAACTTCTATCAAAATCAAGTCAGGACAAGCGTCACATAACAAAATCATTGAACTATAAACCATTTGAATCTGGTAAAATATACTTATGATTACGCTTTTTGGCGCTCCCGGCGCAGGTAAAACTGAACAAGGAAAACTATTGGCCGCAAAATACAATTGGAAATGGGTTTCATATCGCGACCTTTTAATGAGCTTACGCGATCGAGACATTCGTTTTGCTTTAGAGCACGGAATGTTTATTGACGATGATAAAGCTACCAAAGTTTTAAACCAAGCACTTACCGAAGCTAACCTCGCGAACAATAATTATCGTTGGCGAATGCGCGGTCAATACCCAAGCCAAATCATTCTCGATGGTTTTCCGGCGGATTATCGTCAGACCAAATGGATGATCGAAAATGGCAAGATTAAAGACTTAAAAGGCGCCATTGTCTTGCGTGTCCCACGTGGTGAATTGTGGCGACGCCTCGTTACGCGTAAGCGTGTCGATGACACTCGCGCTGCTATCGAACGTCGTCAAGATCTTTATGATCGCAACATTACCGGCATGATCCGTACCCTCACCATGAACGGAGTTTTGGTTCGTGAAGTTGATGGCGGAAACAGCCCTCAGGATGTTCTAGCTCGCATAGAAGAAGTTCTTGCTGACTGGGAAATGATTCCACCAAAACAATATACACAAATCACCGAACGCGCTCCTGGCGCATTAGACATTGCGAGTATATTTTATTCAACTAGATCCTAAAGATCCAATTGTTTTATTCTGTCTGCAATACTATCAACTTGCTTCCAGCATTTTCTATCATGCCCACTTAAAAAACTGAACATACTGGCCCATCCATCCGTTAAGGCATCCAAGGCAATTCCAGCACCAAAACTCCCCCAGTCAGTGTCTTTATTCCCACATATTACTGCCCATTTCTTAAATCGGCCATTTTCGTCCGGTTTTGAGTTGGGCATAATCAATGTTTGATTGTAAAGGTCGATTGCGGGAAATAAAATCCAACCGCTAAAAGGTGTCTGTTTACCCAATTCCGGGACGCCCTCAGGAAATTGTTGTTGTTTTAGCGACTCAAGTAACTCACTCGCGGTATAAGCATTCTTTGTCTCAAATTTCCTCATTATTGACATGGCGGTATCCCTCAGGTGTTTACTTTGCTAACTTATCAAATAATTCGGTTGGCAACATAATCACAGTCTTCTGCGATGGATCTGAAGAAATCTTTTCCAGGGTCTGTAGCGTACGAATATTAATACCACCTGGCGTCTTAGCAAGCAAATGCGCAGCTTCGGCTACCGCATTAGCAGCGGCTTTTTCACCTTCCGCAGAAATAATTGCTGCACGGCGTTCACGTTCTGCTTCAGCTTGTTTTGCCATTGCACGTTTCATGTCCGCCGGGAGCTCAATGTTCTGGAGTTTAACGTTTTCAATATCAATGCCCCACTTATCAGTTTGTACATCGACGATCTCGCGAATTTTCTCAGATATTTCATCACGCTTACTCAAGATCTCATCCAAGTCAAAGTTACCAGTAACGTCACGTAGCGCGGTTTGTGCAAATGTACTTGTTGCGTATGTATAATTTGTTGTTTCAAGCACGGCTTTTTCTGCATTCAAAACTTTAAAATACACCACTGCATCGACATTAACCGTAACATTGTCACGCGTAATTACTTCCTGTTTTGGAATATCCATTGGCGTAGTACGAACATCGACTTTTGTTAACTTATCGAAAAGAGGAACAATTACATGGAGACCGGGCTTTAGTGTGTGTGAATATTTTCCAAGTCTCAAAACAATTCCGCGTTCAAATTGGTTTATCACGCGAATATTAGGAATAATCACAAAGAATAATACAATAAAGAAAATAAATACTATTGGTCCAATTGCGTCCATATAACTCCTTTTTAAATTACTTCTGATTATATACCAAAACGATTACCATAACAAGAAAGTAACTACGCTTGCCGTTTTGCAAATTGTTTTTTTGAAGCATATCCACTATAATAAACACATAACAATCTCAAGAAATGGAGAATCATGAAAAAATTTTTTAGTAGCATTATCGGGTTAGCGCTTATCGCGTCGGTCTTTGTCGCGGGCAATGCATCCGCGGTTTATTTTGACGAAGAGATCGGCGAAAACGTTTTTACTATCACGTACGATTTTAACGGCGGTGCCACTTTTGGTGGAGAGGAAACCTATGAAGAACAAAGTGCTGGCTATGTTCCGTCTTTAAACAACTACACCCTCGTTGAATGCTTCGATTTTATTGAATTAGAAGAAGGTGGAACTGAATGTCATCCGTTAGATGTTGAGCCGGGTTACGAACTTGATTATGTTACCGTCAACGACGAACGCCATGATCTCGGCGAGGACGACGCTTATGAACTAAATCAGGACACCACAATTGTCTATTATTGGAAAGCCAAAGAACCAAACAAAACCTCCGAGGACGGGAATGGGAATTCCATTACCTATTACGACGAAGACGAAGAACGCGAATTCTCGCTCACAGTTGACACGGTTACTCTCGACATGACCGACGAAGAACTTGAAGAAATAGGAATGCCTACGGAAATATACGAACTCGGCAAAAGTACAGTACTTAGCATAGTTGGCGACCAAGGTGATACTCTTGCCTTCTTAAGCATTGAAGCCTGTGACGCAAACCCAAATGAGGATTTTTGTCCTCACAACTGGCCATTCACTTTGAGATTAAAACTTTCAGACGACATGAAAGGATATAGCATATACAAACTTATGTATGTCGATATAAACATAAGTGGCGAAGGTGAACTGATCTCAGCTGATTCCGAGGACGCGGTTATCTGCGAACTAGATGGTGATGATTATATTGTTTGTCAAATGCCTCATCTCAGTAGCTACGCCTTAATCGGTTCGAACGAAGAAGAAGAGGAAGAAGACGCTCCTAACACCAGCGACAATATTGCAGTTTATGTTACGATTTTTGGCATTAGCTTAGTTGCACTTATTACGGTTTTGGTTGTTACGAGAAAAACTACTACAAAAGAATAATTGAAAGAAACCCCATTCGGGGTTTCTTTTTTATGAAAAATATCTCTTCCATTTTTTTTAAATCTAAGTTACAATAACCATAAGTAGAGTAGTAGGTCATACCAATTTTCAAGTGAGGTCAAATAAAAATATGCGAAACAAACTAACTATAGGCGTAAGCACACTAGTTGCTTTTGTCCTCTTTACTCTTATTAGTCCACGCGCAATAGCCGCATCATCGGAAGCTTTTGACTTCAATGTCACTGTCCAATCTTCCTGTACGATTCGCACCTCCAACAACAATCTTTCCAAAGAAATTACTGCAGGTCTTCCTACTACTATTGGTATAGCT
>JAEEGL016374176.1_pt1 | contig 122166 bp, 107 predicted proteins | sample 9134231 | NCBI WGS metagenome assembly JAEEGL01 (sample SAMN16246548, study PRJNA631951) | gut metagenome | biome: gut microbiome; feature: rumen; material: fiber-attached | host: Bos | place: Iran: Karaj | collected 2018-10 | reverse complement strand
TTTTTTGAAATAACAGTTCTCTTTTTTTCTTCGCTGCAAGGTGTTGTGTGTTCCATTTTTTTCCTCCGTTATATGTTTTTTTTATCATAATTCGATCCTGTCCGTAAGACTGCACTCAGCGCCGGACACCTTCACGGGCAGTGCGGAATAACGGTCAGGTTCCGGAATGGCGCGAACATCATCCGGATCAAAATCATCACGGCTATAGATAACACCCATGTGCGGCTCTTCTTCAAAGCGTCCACCGGTAATATTGCAATCTTCATAATTGAATGCACCGACAGGATATTCATAGCCAGATATTCTAAAGGAAATCTCATTACCGCAATGTTCACATACGATGCCGCCTTCATACCGATATTCAATTGGGTAGTTAGTTATATTGCTGGTTATATTGCTGGCAAATCTATTGTCTAAAAAATTGAATGATAGTTGCAGAACGGATATTTGAAACTTTTGTAAACTCGAAAACAAATGCTTGCAATTGATGACAAAATAGTATATAATAGGTTGTAGTTAAAAAGGAGGTAGAAATTATGGCAAACGCTTTGGTTCAATTTCGAACCGATGAATCTTCTAAAATAAAGGCGAGTCAGATATGTGAAGAACTTGGTCTCGACCTGCAGACATATCTCCGTATGTGCATTTCGCGCCTTATTGCAGAAAATGGTGTTCCGTTCAGTATGAAAATATCTGATATGCCTGGGAATAACGGTGTTCTTGCTTTAAAACAAATGGGAAGGATATCCTCCGAAAACGGTAATTCGGAAATGACTCTTGATGATATCAACGCAGAAATTGCAATGACAAGAAAAAGCAATCGCTCGATAAACAGCGTGAGTGACGTATGAAGTTCTTTGCAGTTATTGATACAAATGTTTTTGTTTCAGCGGCATTGAAACCGGATTCGGTTCCCAGACAAATATTGGAATTAGCGTTGAACGGTGTGATTGTTCCTGTCTTGAACAATGAGATTTTAGATGAATATCAAGATGTCTTGTCTCGACCGAAGTTTGCGTTTTCTGAACAGATCGTCAAGGATCTGGTGAGCGAGATTGACAATGCAGGAATACACATAGATGCCGAACCTATAGATATCGAGTTGGATGATCCTGACGATCTTGTGTTTTACGAAGTGGTAATGGATGCGCGCAAAAATGATGATGCGTATCTTGTTACTGGAAACATCAAGCACTTTCCGGAGAAACCGTTTATAGTGACACCGAGACAAATGATTGAGCTCATTTTAAAGTCTATGAATTAAATGAGATAAGCAAAATAGAAAAATCAGATAAAAAGTCAAGCGATAGACAACACTATTTTTAGCTTTCGGATAAAGGCTGCCTCCTTTCTTTTCGATCTGAACACACAAGGCAAGAAAGATATTTCACTGATAAAAAACAGATACAAGCGGGTGCTATATTAATCCTGATTATCTCTTGACTTTTCGTGAATAATACTCTATAATATATTCAGATTCGTCTTAATATTGTGAAACGGAGATAAAACAATGAAAAAGTATATTGCTGCGCTTCTTTGCTTTGTTATGTTTTTCACCCTTGTTTCCTGCTCTTCCCAGAGTGAAACTGTTCCCGAATATGAAACGGGAATGAGTGACGAGATTGTTGACCTTAAAGGAACAAAAATAATAGTAGGCATGGCAAAGGCCGATGTCTCTGAAGACGGGCACCCAACATTGACATATATCGACAATACTGAGCTCGGAGATTTGGCAATACAGCGAGTAAAGGATGTTCAGGACAGGTTTAACTGTAAAATTCAGATCAGCACGGCAGATATACCGGGTGATGTAGCATATACAAACACTCTTGGAGGTCTTTATGTTTATGATTACCTGATTGAATATTCGTACTGGCTTGTTAATTATCTGAAGTCCGGAGTATTTGTCGATCTTACGGGCATTGACAATCTGGACGTATTTGATGAAACAAAATGGGGCTCAAGATATATGCGCGTATCAACGATGTATGACGGCGCTATCTACGGTGTATTGCCTGCGCTACATCCTCTTCGTCTGCAGAATTCGCCTTCAAATATTGTTGCAATCAACGAAAAATACATCACAGACCTTACCGCAACGGATCCCCGTGATTATTTCGAAAACGGAGAATGGAACTGGGACACATTTGATAATTGTCTGAAAACATTCGCGCATACCGGCGTAACTTCAAATGAATTTGTATATTCTCTTGCTACAAGACATCAAAGATTTTATCTGGGGCTTGCAGCATGCAACGGATTTACCGCGATGAAGTTTAATGACGACGGAACATTTGAGTACGGTGCAACTTCTGAAAATGCAATAAAAGCATATCACCAAGTCTACGACTGGCTTTTCGGTGAAACGGCCATGAATATTCTTGACAGCGGAAGCATAGAAGGAGCGCTTGATGATTTTCTTGACGAAAAGGCAGTTATGTCTATCATTGATACATATATGGTTTTAGGAAAGGAAAAGTCTGTTGCATATAGGGTTGACGATTTTGGAATAGTTCCTCTTCCGTACGGACCCGACGCATCCGGCCCGAATAACTACATTTATGATTATGAATGCGCAGACTTTACAATGTGCATTCCCGTCACCGCGCCTGATCCGGAAGTTTCTGCGGTGATAATGAATGCGATTTACGAACCGTTCCCCGGATTCGAAACAAAGGAACAGATTACCGAATATCTGATAAGAAACTATTTCAACGACGAACGCGATGCAAAAGTATTCATGGATATAGCTGAAGACGACCATGTTTACTATCACGATCATTATCATGGCTTTTCCGAAATGTACGGACAGTTCGATAATGGCGGTGTCGAAAGAACCGTTCAATCCTTCTCTTCCCGATATACAAAAAACGCGGAAAAGTTTTTACTTCCGTCATACAAAACTCTGGAACAGTATGAGGAATACTTTCATCAGTGAAATATCCAGAAGCGCACTTGGCTATCATGAACTTTTTATTTCAATCCTATTTATATCTAAAAAAGGAGCCCATCTGGCTCCTTTCTTTGTTATCAGCGGTAAGCGTATCTGTTATTCGTCTCCGTAGATTATGAATCTGACGTATTCTTTCCTGTGCTCTTCAATGAACATCACAAGCTCATAAAATTCACGTTCATACGCCAGCCTCTGAACAGCGTGTATATCGAACATATTCGTGAGCCCAGTATCCCTGATCGCGAGGATCTGCTCCTTTATCTTTTCAGTCATCGTCTTTTACCTCCATGCATTCGTCTTCACCGTAAACTACCGAAAGCCCGGAGCCGTTGTCCCATTTGACCATTATCGAGCCGATGTCGTCAACTCCTTGAACGGTTCCGCACGTACCCGGAGGCGGCGCCTGTATATCATTCATTCTGACGAGCTCGACGCGTGTGCCGGGCGTGAAGCGCTCACGAAGCGCTTTTAAGACCTCTTTGTTCATTTTCGTGTATACCTCCGTATCGTATATATGATCCGCTCCTGCTCCATCTTATCCAGCCCTAAGTCATTAAGAGCCTGTCTTATTCCGCAGTCGGGGCATATTGGCGTTATATTGTCAGATCTTGAAAGCGCTGGAGCGTCGCGGTATGTCTTGCCGCACAGAGGGCATACGGCTTCTTTAATCGTGTTATCCTTCATGTTTACACGCCTCCCTGCATTTTATATACGCGTCGAGCAGGATCTTACGGTTGAAGGAAAACGTATCGTAACCGTCAAGGCAGGTCCGCATATACATACTGCTCGGAATACCGACAGGACAGTCTTCATGCATTATGTATGCGAATGCTGTTACTGACCTGATCCGTCCTGTTCGTATACCTTTGTACTTGAGCTTGAACTCTTTTTTGTAGTAGAATGTCGGAAACCCTTCGTAGCGGTCAAGAGCCTTCTCATCCTCTTCCGTCACTTCCCATACGACCACGGGTACGGTACCACCTTCACTCTTTTCGATAGTAAGATAGTAGCCTGTTCTGCTTCCCTTGAAAAGTAGTTCCCAGCCTTTCATGTTCGCTGTGCCCAGTATCGAAGCGTGCGGACAGCGCATGCGCATCTGTGGAACGTTGAGGTTGCTTCCGTAGGCGATGTAGTATCTTTTTGCCATATTTGCTTTCATCCTTTCCGAAGAGTACGTTCTTCTACCGCCTTAAGCCCGCCGAAGCGGGTCAGGGTAGGGCGTTCCTTTCTGTTATGCGGTGGGTCTGCCGTGTCTGAATGCCGTATCCCCGGAAAGATTGCGGGTAAGAAAATCTCTTGCTGTTGAGAACTCTTCGCCTATAAATCCCATGCGAATGAGCCATGTCCTCATCGCGAATTTGGGATTTTCGGTCTGCTGAGGTTTAGAACTTGCAGTTTTTACATTCTTTGCCATCTGACTGAGCGCGAGGCAAAGCTGAATGTAACTCTTCAGCTGTCCGGCGTGTATGCCACCACTGCGCTCCGCTGTAGGCTCATCGAACTGGAAAAGCCGGAACTCTATCGTGCCTTTGGTGAATGTCGCGTGGTAGTTGAGCATGTGGTATCGGCTGTCGTTATAGTGCTGAGTCCTTCCGTAGCTTGCCCCTTGCGTCGTATACCAGATGTCCGCGAGCTGACTCATGGTCTTTGGCTTTCTGCGGTTGACCGCTCTAAGGAAGTTTGGCTCCACCATGCGGCAATATCTGTCTACTCTGCGTCGGTCAAGTTTCAGGGCTTCCGCGATCATACTTTCGTGGCTTGCCATAATGTTCGCAAGATTTCGTAATGTTTGCGGCGTATGTCCGTTCGCGCCTATATGTATGTGTACCCCGCATCCTCGTCCCGCATCGCTCTTTGCTCCCGCGTGCCTGAGCCTTCTGCAAAGCTCCTGCAATGTCTCTATATCGGCGTAGTGAAGAATTGGAGTTACAAGCTCGCATTTCTCTGCGTCCGGGCCGCTGATGGAAGCGTCTCTCTGGAATTTCCACTCGCGGCCATCTCTGTCCCATGCTGACCATGCACAGTAGCCGTTGCGCTCCGCCGTGTTTTCATATCTGCCCGTTCCGAAGTATTCGGCCGCGATTCTTGCAGCGTCCTCTCTGCGTATATTGTTCATCTCAACTTCGACACCAATTGTTTGATTCTTCATGCTTTCGACCTGTTTTTCTGTCCTTGCGTTCATCGTCTCAGTCTCCTTGAAAAGTATATGATTTCTCCCTTTCGGCAGTCACATATTACCTCTGAAAGAGATAAATATCAAGTCATTTTTGCATGAAATACATCACAATCTTTATCTGTATTTACAGGGATTTTTTGTGTATATTACGGGTTGGATCTAACATGGAAACAGGCTCTGAGCGCTTGTTGTTCATTCATCGGTGGCGACATCCTTAACTAGGTCAGAGTAGGGGATTTTCTCTCCGCCTCGCTCCACAAAAATATCCTCCGGGGCGATGCCGTTCTCGACGGCCCTGCGAAGGATAACGGATGCGTATTTTTCATCGAGTTCCATCATATGGCAGACACGATTCATCTGCTCACATGCCATCATCGTTGAGCCGCTGCCGCCGAAGGTATCCAGTATGACGGCGTTTTCCTGGGTGGAGTTGCCTATGGGATAGCCAAGCAGGTCGAGCGGCTTCGATGTCGGATGGTTTTCATTGCGTTTAGGCTTTGCGAACTGCCATACCGTCGTCTGCTTGCGGTCGGAGTACCAGGGATGCTTTCCGTTCTGAAGAAATCCGTACAGCACCGGTTCGTGCTGCCACTGATAATCAGAGCGTCCGAGAACGAGCGAGTCCTTCACCCAGATGCAGCACCCAGCGAGATGGAACCCGGCGTCGATAAATGCCCTGCGGAAGTTCAGCCCTTCGGTGTCGGCATGGAACACATACGCCGAACCGCCTTTCTCCATATGTTCCACCGCAGCTTTGAATGCCGAAAGCAGAAACGCGTAGAATTCCTCGTTCTTGAGACTGTCATTCTGAATGGTCAGCCCATCCGAACTTTTGAATGAGACTCCGTAGGGAGGATCGGTAAGAAGCAGGTTCGCCCTTTTGCCGTTCATGAGCCGAGCAACATCCTCCGCGTTCGTCGCGTCGCCGCAGACGAGACGGTGCTTTCCGACAGTCCACACATCGCCGCGCTCCACAAAGGAAGCCTTCTCCAATGCAGCAGTGAGGTCGAAGCCGTCATCCTTTACATCTTTATCGCTGCCGTTCGAAAACAGGTCGGCGAGTTCAGTTTCGTCAAAGCCTGTAAGAAGCGGATCAAAATCCGCCGATTGCAGAGCTTCGATTTCCACGCGCAGCATTTCTTCGTCCCATCCTGCGTCCATCGCCATACGGTTGTCTGCGATGATATACGCTTTCTTCTGCGCTTCGGTGAGATGGTCGGCAAAGACGCACGGTACTTCGGTTATGCCTTCCTCTTTCGCGGCGAGTATACGTCCGTGTCCGGCAATAACGCCGTAGTCTCGGTCGATGATAACGGGGTTTACAAAACCGAACTCACGCAGAGAAGACCGCAGCTTCAGGATCTGTTCCGGAGAGTGCGTTCTTGCGTTATTTGCATATGGTACAAGCTTGCCTATAGGGACGAGTTTCATTTCCGTAGTCGTCTTCATATTATAAGCCCCCATTCCGCGAACTTCTCAAATCCGCCTATGCCGTCAATATATGCTTTCGCGATCGACACGATCTCCGAATACGGTCTTCCGTCCAAGGTATCGTCTCCGATGGCGCAAACAAGCTCCACGGGTGAGCCTGTCTCCTGGGCTTTCAGCCATGCGTAGATATTAACGCTGACGTCAGCTTTCGACAGATCTTTGCCGTGAAGCCCTCCACCTGTGACGGAGTCGCCCATGTCGGAGCCGAGCTTACGGTTGACGGCGCCGGTATCGACGTCCGTGCCACCGGTCCAGTAGCCGATTGGGTTTATCTCCGCGGAAGGATATGTTTCTTTCAGTGATTCTCTGTCCGCATTGCTCTGGCAGATAATGAGCTTTCTTCCGGAAAGGATATATTTACCGTCAAAGGGATATTTGGAGTAAATGTCTTTAGCTATAGCCGTCAGCTTTTTCTGCTCCTCTGTAACGGGGACGCCTTTGAATATACCGTTGTCTCCGCAGCGTATCCCGGAAGCCTGATTGTCCGAAAGTTGTCTGTCCTGAGAGACTGACGTGAAATCAAGAGACAGCCTTCCAGCTATGCGTTTTACGATTTCAGAAACTTCGTCATAATCGATATATACCGATGATTCCGCTATGATATGACAAATGCCGTGACCGATAACGATCTCCACAGCGATCTTCGGATCTCTTTCTTTTCTGTATGCCAGATCTACGATCGCGCCGGCAATGCGGTCTGCGATCTTGTCCGGGTGTGATGGATTTACTTTTTCAAACATATATTTATCCTTTCCTTGCCCGAAGAAGACGCTCCATAACGTCGTCCTGGGGATTTGAACCGCCGTATTCGACGGAGCAGTTTTCCTTTACTGTCTGGAATATCTCATTCCAGAGCCTTACTGCCTGGTTCATGTAATTGATTCCTATATTGATAAAAGGGGAGGGTATCGGCTTTTGCGTTGTCGGATGTTTGGACAGAAAACCCATTCTGCTCGTCATCTCTTCGCACTGTATCCATCGAGCGGAACACATCGCGTATCTTTCCAGAAGCTGTGGCGAGATCTTAGCCGCGCACCCGATCTTTTTCAGCCAGTCCCATGTTTCCCGGTAAATCTCTTCCGCCTGCAGCAAACTTCCGTCCCTTTGTTCTGCAGAGAGAAAATCATGAGGCTTAGGCATATCGACGCCCTCTATTTCGGGAATATCGAGGACCGTGATCTTTCTGTTACCCGGGTTTCCGCTTATTATTTTGTCAGCTATTGCAGTCTTCTTCCTTCCCGCTCCCGGCCTTGCGCCTCCGCGCCCGCCTGTATTGTTTGATTTCGTAGGCATGTTATCACCTCCTGAAAATCGATGCCTTAATTACCCGCCTGAAATCGCTTTTTTCGCGCGTGTGACCCCGCGCTCGGTGCTCGGACTTAAAGTCACAGAGATTTTGATGCCCCCTTGGGGCATAATTAAAAAATACTTGAACTGTTGACAAAACACTTTATTATCTAAACTGAAGGACGAAACCGCCAAAGTGTATAATAAAATTGTGCCAAAGTGTATAACGCAGTTGACATTTGCATGGATTTGTGGTATAATGCAACAGTAATGGAGGGTTTTAAGAATGAATGCTTGGAACCCTTGGCGTTTAACGGATAGACATTCTTGACAAATGAGTATATTTTGTGTATAATATGCTTAACAGGACTCCCCACACCTCTCAACGATGTGCCCCAGGGGAGACATTTTTTTTCTAGCTATCATCTCTGTCTGTCCCCGATCTCATGATGTATCTTAGTATGGCAGCTCTGGCACAGACTCATAAGATTGCTCTCGCTGTTGTCTCCGCCGCGTGATACCGGCAGAATATGATGAACCTCTTCAACAGGCGTCAGACGTCCTTCCTTTAAACACATCTCACAAAGAGGGTGCCTCAGCACATACTGAGCGCGTATCTTTTTCCACGCCCTTCCGTACCGCTTATCGTGATCAGGCGCGCGTTTGAATCTGTCGTATGTGCGCTGCACTTTACTTGCATGCTCTTTACAGTACATTCCGCCTTCGACGGCAAGCTTCGGACAGCCGGTGACTCCGCACGGACGTCTAGGTCTTCTGGGCATGGTTCCTTCCTTTCGCAGCATATGAAAAGTCTCACGGGAGCAATCTCGTGAGACTCTTTTATTTATTCTTCTCTGATTATATCATACCACAAAATGCCGCATGATATATAGTGTGTATCAATGACATTATTGACAGGATTCGGGGATAAGGACAAATTTCAGAGCCTCATCGTGCATCCTGTATATGTGACGCACGTCGTACCACATATCGTCCGCGATTTCTTTCATCGTGAAAAACTCCAGATACCGTTTCTCCAGCAGCGTCCGGTATTCTTTGTTCTCCACAGTCTTTATAGCGTCCGAGATCTCTTTTCTGAGCCTGACGAGGTCATCCATTTCCTTTTGAACCTCTTTTTCCATATCGACCATAGCTATTATAGTTTTCTCCATCGCAGAGTCCCCGTTTGCGACTTTGCCCGAGGAAGCGGATACGGCTGATGTGCATTTCTCCGCAAGCTCCCGCAGTGAGCGTATCTGTTCGAGCTTGTCCCGGATACGTGTATCAATTAGCCTATATTGCGACAAAAACTCTTTCGCCGTCATCTTGACTCCTCCTCTAATCGTCGTAATATATCTGCTCCGTTAAGCTCTGTAAACAAACAGAACCGTTTGGATAGAAAGAACGACTCGCAGTCTTTAATCATCGCCTTCGCCCCTTGGCTTCTCGGCCTTCGTCGAAGTTCCGCTCTCGCACTGCGGTAGTCCTTCGCCGCCTGAACAATTACCGCGTTCGCCAGTTCTTTCCACAGATCCATTGTTTTCACCTCCGGCCAATTGTTTAAGAAGATAAAGATGCCTGCGGATCTCTTTTCTCCGTCTGTTCCTTTCCTGCTTGCGGATCCTTGCCAGTGCGGCGCCCGCGGTGGGATCAGAATATCCTTCGCCGTTTTTGTAACCGCTCATTTGACCACCTCCAAAGGCGTTATCTCGATATATATCCCTGTAGGAACGTCAGACCATTTCTTTTCCACAGACTCGCAAACGACAAGCGCGTCGTCGTACCAGAATCCGCAGCGCGTCATGCAGTCTTTCAAAAGCTTCTGCAGATTGTCCGTGTCCGGTCTTGTAGCCCTCCATTCGCCGTGCCTGTGGCTCTTTCCTTTGGGAAACAGCCAGATGGTCGACAGTGAGACGGGACCTGAAAACGGTCTTTCGGGCCGGTGCTGGATCAGCGCTGCCGTCAAAGCTTTCTTTGCCGCCTTAACGGGAAGCGGATCATAGAATACGGGTCTTCCACATACTATGCGTACCTGCTTCTCCTGAGCGGTCGCTGTCGGTGGAATCATGTCTAAAAAGAATTTCATATTTTTCTCCTCTCGATCTTCGGTAAAACCGCCACGTTCCGTTACGTAGTAGGGAAGGGGCGGCTGACGCGCCCTTCCCGTACTCGGAACGTTACACGGAACACAGTGACGGAATTTATTTATATTTATATAGCGCAATTTCGTTCCGGGAAAAGCGTTGCTTTTCCATCGCTTTTCCGTCATCCCTTTTTCCTTAAAACTGCGCCGCCGTGCGTCCAGTATTCATCGGCCAACTCCTTCAGCCTGTCCCTTACGCAGCGTTCCGTTACGCCAAGATACTCGGCAATATCCTTTATTGTAACGGGCTCGCCCATGTAATTGGCATCATACGCGGTGTCTATGGAGATTTTGCGCTCCTCCGGCGTCGTATATTTGCTGCTTTTGACCAGATTTGCCATCGGGCTGCCTTCGGCGTACGCTGTTTTCAGTTCCCCTGATGTGTCTACTCTGTGGACAGGATACTCAAACCAGAAGTTGACGGGCCTGATGTTCGGAAACTCACGAAGCGATGACTCCAGTCTCCACGCCGTGGCGTTTCCATCCCGGACAGTGTTCTTTACTGTCTCTGAAAGCTCAAGCTGTATCATATCCAGTTGCGCGTCGGGGTCTCTGGAAAATACGCCTGAGCCGGACGCTCTGTCCATCGCCTTCTTCATGCCCTGAGCTCCTTTGCTGTGGTGATGGCAGTATATCGTCGCGCAACCAGTCGCGGAGCAGATCCTGTCGAACTGGTTGCAAAAAGCTCCCATCTCCGACGCGTTGTTCTCGTCTCCCGTTATGACTTTGTATATCGGGTCGATCACTATCGCGTCAAAGCTCTGATCGCGCACTCTGCGTAAAAGCTTAGGAACGAGCATATCGAGCGGGACCGCGTGTCCGCGAAGATTCCACACTACAATGTTGTCCATTCCTCTCTTTTGTATCCCCAGCGCGTCATATATCTTAAGAAACCTGTTGATCGCGCTCGCAGGGTCTATCTCAAGATTGACATAAAGCACTTTGCCTTTACGGCACTTGAAACCGAGCCACTGTATCCCTTCCGCGATGGCGATGCAAAGCTCCATAAGAAGAAACGACTTTCCCGCCTTTGACGAGCCTGAAATGAGCATCTTATGCCCTCTGCGAAGCACGCCTTCTATCAGTTCTTCTGGAAGGGCGGGGGCGTTGTCTCTGTACTGAGACAAGCTCTCCATCTCCGGCAGCTCGTCTGACGCGCCTTCGACAAAGTCGAGCCAGTCGACCCATGACTTTCTACCCAGATTAACGCCCGCAAGATACTGTCTGCAACCGTTTCTCGTAACGCCCGGCATGCGTGACAGACGGGACGGGTTTCTGTTCTGACGGTCAATGGAGATACCGTTTTTCTCAATATAGTCATAAAGGAAGTCTACGCGTTTTCTGTATTCGTCATAGCCTTTCGCGTCGACCCTTACTATCGCGTGAAGACTTTTCCCTCCGCTATGAACGAGCGCCGCTATGGGCAGTTCAAGCTTACGGTAAAGAATGTCCTGCTCGGGCACAGGTAAAGTATCCGACTCCACAAGCGCGTATTTAAAGCGTGTAATGTTTTCGTTCTTTACACCGTTGCCGTCAACAGGGTTGAAGCGAATCCATGCGCCAACGTCGCGTTTCCAGTCTCCGAACGTCGCTCCTATGTCGTCGGGATGTTTTTTCAGAGATTCTAAAAGCTCCGCGGCAGTACGGTCATAGACGCCTTTGCTCGGTACCCATCTGCCTTCGGCGTCCTGCCATACGTCGTTTGTGACGTAGCCGACTTTATCGCCGGGCTCAAACAAAACTTCGATGTATGTAGATATATCTTTTACGGGATCCCATGCGTCAGGGTCAGTAAATCCCGAAAACTCATCCTCTACACCGTCAAACTCAATAGTATCGTCCCAGGCAAGGCAGCCGTCGTCGTTAAAGACCGTCCAGCCTTTTTCCTTTGCCATCTGAACTATCGTGCCGCCGGTAACAGGCCTGGGATTTCCCTTAAACCCTTTCCAGAGGTATTCGCACTCGCCGCGATGGTATCTTGAGTCATGCGCAGACCAGTCGTCCCATACGGAGCAGGGAAAACCTTCCTCTTTTAACGCCATACCGACGGATATCCACTCTGCGCGTGAAAGCTCGGATACGTCCAACGCTTTCAGCGCAGCAAGTATGTTGTTTTGCATATGCGTCTCCTTTCTGAATCAGAACGGAAGATCATCTTCTGTTATCGGAGTTATGTCCTTTACGGGAAGAGAGGACAGCTCGTCTTTGTCATAGAATCTGTCTACCTCGTTCGCCGTACGTTCGTTGCCGTCGCGGTCAGTATACGTCCTTGTTTTGAAGTGTGCTCTGCCCGTCGTGCCAACAATGCCGGTCCAGTCCATAGAGAGTTTCTCGCCGTGCTTTTTCATGCCAATGCAGCGGAAAAACGCTGAGAGCTTCCATTCCATCGTTTTGTAGAGAAGAAGATCAAGATGCACGGTTGCAGTGCCGCCTTCCGTTTCTACCTGAAGCGTAAGCGAAGCTTTGTTGCAGGGCGGGATCTTTGCCCCGCCGGGAAAGCGTCCGCGTTCAAAAGCGGTAACGGTAAAGTCATAATCTCCGTCTTTGAGCGTTATATACTCCTGCCCGTCGCTTTCGATGATATCGTTCCAGTCAAGAAACATGCCCTGTGCGTTATTTAAATTGTTTTCCATGGTTATTCCTCCGTTTTAGTCATAAATTATTCGTTATCTTCTTTTTTTGTTCTCTCAATAATTTCCGTTATCTGAGGCCAGTATTTGAATATCCAGCCTGTGATGAATGCGTCCCCGTAATCTTTTACGGGAGTATCTTCTGAAAAATGACCTTTCATTGCCACCACTCTGCGTACGTCGTCTTCCGTAAAGCCCGATTCCGCCGTAAGTTGTCTGAACCTGTCATATACGGTATATCCGTCTGAGAGCTCATCGGTAATATCTGAAGCCTGCTGCTTTGTCTGTCCCTCCACGGCGACGGCTATGTTCGCGTAGTCAAGATCGAGTATTTCGGGGAGGGGAACTCTTGTCTTCGCATCCCATGCCGGGTGATGGGACGTATATATTACGCGCTTCCCGCCCTGAGCTTTTTTCGAGTCGTTTTCCGACGTGACGACGAATGTCCGGTAGTTGCAAAAGAGAAGTATGTCGCACCATTCCTTTAAAAGAGGAGCGGTCTGCTTTGAAAGCTTCATTTCCCATCTGTCATACGCACCCATTTCGTCCGGCTGCTCAAACTTCCGCATCTTCGCGTGAGCGGTAATGACTGTGTGTATCCCTGCTGCGATAACGAGATCGCAAAGAGAAAGCATACGCGAAAACTCTTCCGACATATATGTGTATCCTTTGCCGTAGCCGAAAGACTCAATGCTCTGCTGCTTGTATTTTGCGCAGAGATATGACACGATGAGCTGTTCCGCCCAGTCCGCAGTATCGATAACGAGGGTTTTGCAGACACCGGGCGTAAGGGCTACTTCTTTAATGATCGAGAGAAGTTCGTCCCATGTTTTAGGCTTATCTATTCTCCTTACGTCCATATGCGACGTTCCACCCTCCGTGTCTATTATGACAGGGTCGGGAAACTGCGCTGCGAGGCTCGACTTGCCTATGCCTTCGGGACCGTAGATAACTACTTTTTGCGGACGCGAGATCTTGCCTTTTGATATTTTCAGCATATTTTCACCTTCTTACTTTAAAGAATATGATCTTTCTTCCACAAGCGCGCAGCCGGGAACTGCGGTGCCGGCGTTGAGAAGAGCTTTTACGTCGTTTTTGCTTATCTCCGGCTCACGGTACCGGATAAAGTCTTCATGGTTGTCTTGAAGCCACATGACCGCAGCGTCACGGTCGGTAACGTCAAGCTTCGTCGTTTTTCTGTAGTTAAGCGTCGCTACGCCGAGATCCGTCTTCTCTCCGCCGCATTCGCGGTCAAGGATCTGCAAAAGGCGTTTCTCTTTCTTTTCAAGTGATGTTCTTCGTTCGTAAAGCCTGTTTTCCTCCGCATTAACGGCTGCGGCCTCTGAGCGGATGTTAAGGACAAGTTTTGCGAGATACTCGAGTATCGATCTTTTTTCCATACGCAGAGAGTCTATCTGAGCGCAGATGTTTTCAAGATCGCAACCTATCTCTCCGGTCTCTTCGTCGATAACGATCTGATCGGTAAGGCGGAGTATCTCATCATTGATCTCATAAAGTTTCATTTGTTTCCTCCTTTGTTCTTTCAATAGTATGTGCGATGACCGATTTTAGCTGCGTCGTAACGCAAAGAGCATGTGCTGCACGGGTCCGCGTCACGACGTGTTTTCGCGCAGTTTTCGCTTTCGAGTAAAATGAGCTTTCCGGCAAGGCGTTTTGATACGACGCTTATAGCCGAAAGCACGCCGATAAGGTCCGCGGTATTTCCCGCTTCGAGGTGTTTTTTGTTCACTTTGGTTTCCTCCTTTCCGGGGCAATTCATACCCCTCTCACTACCTACTGGAGGAACACAGATGTTTTGAACGAAAAAAATTGAAAAATATTTTTTTAAGCGGAAAAAATCAGATAAAGTCTTTCAATGCTCTGCGAAGGACTGCAAAGACCTTGTTTTTTCTGTAGTTTACCGTCGACTGACATTTGCCTGTTTCCGCGGCGATCTCGCGCTCGGTCTTTCCCTGCATGATAAGCTCGCAGATTCGCCTGCCCTCGGGGTCAAGACGGTTAAGTTCGTCATACAGGGTGTCGAGCAGTTCCTTGTCCATAAGGATGGATTCCGGAGAGGGGGAGTCGTCCTGAAGAGCATCTTCGATGGTGATATCTTCGTCTCCGTCTGCAACGGGCGTTTCAAAGGAGATGTTTGTTTTGGATGTATGAAACGGGCAGCCTGAGCAGATCCCGTCACACAGCCAAAGCTGTCGTTTGCTGCAGCGGCACTCGCCGGTTTTTTGCGCATGGTATCGTGTGACCCAGACAGGCCTGTAGTATGCCCTGTAAACTTCCTCGCTTACTTCAACGAGTGTCCCGTTTACCGGGATAAAGTACTTTTTGTCGCGGTTTTTCATATTGTGTTCCTTTCCGTCCGGGCAGGGGCGGTGGGACACAAATGAAGCCTGCAGTGAAAATGACCGCAGGCGTTGTCTGTCCGGAAAACGGCGCAGCAAAACAACGGTGGGTGCATCTTCGCATTTGATACCTTTGCGGTATCGCTGCCTTATATGCGTCCCATCGTCCTTATGGCCATCTCGGACTGTGAGATTGTATTTTTTTTATCGGTTTGGAAAGACCTATATGTGCTGTGATAACAAAAAAAACCGGCAAGACAGACCAACGGAAGATTGTCTCTTCCGAAGATCTGCCTTACCGGCGTATTGCCGCGATACCGGGGGGACCTGGAACGGGTCTTACGAATAAATCTGCCCGAACCGTCGTTCCCGCATATCTTTTAAGACAGGTTCGATATGTGACCTGGATCGGGTCTTACGAATTACTCTGCCCGAACCGTCGTTATACCTGTATTCAGTTGTCTTCATACCGGGTGCTTCCCGGCGGCGCATAAACATTGACGGTGTCATGTGTTTTACTTTTAATTACACGAACCATGCATGTTCCGCACCTTGTACACTCTCCGCAAATCTCTCCTTTTCCGTTCATATATCCGACAACTATGTTGCCGCAGTTGAAGCAATGCCACATGAAAGATTTCCACTCATCTTTTTTCAAATGCCATGTCCCCTTGTATTCTCCCTTTCCCGTTATGCAGTTGCATAGCTGTACTGACAGTCAGACGCTATGAAATCAAGCTGTTCTTTTGTCAGAAGCTGCAGATACGGCATCTGTACAATAGTAGCTCCAGTCATCTTCTCCGTTACCGAAATATACCCGTTGTAGTCCTGGGTAACAATCAGATCACGCGTTTCCGTAATACTGCTTCTCCTTATACGGTCTCTTTCTTTTTCCATTTTTGTCACCTCCAGCATTGATCGCATTGTGATGTATTTATCGCTTAACGTGAATCTATGAGTGCATTATACATCACGATTAGTGATTTGTCAATAGGGAAAACATAAAAATTTTGTCAAGTAAGAAAAATCTTACTTGTACTTGTGGAAAATGGCTCCATTGTGGGAAAAATCATTTTATGGCGAATACTTGACATTTTATTGCTTTTTTGTTATACTTAATTAGTATTTTATGATATTAAAGTAAAGATAGATAAATTTCCTTTTTGAATATCATTTTCAAATTAAAAAGGTGGACCAATATGGCTTTTTGTACTAAATGCGGAGCACTAATTAATGATAATGTCAAATTCTGTCCCAATTGTGGTCAACAGCAAAATCAACCACGTTATCAAAATCCGGTACAAGTAAAGGCTAAAAAGCAGAAGATATGGCCTGTTGTTCTTGCCGGGGTATTCTTGTTTTTTATTGCGACCTCAATAATCGGTTCTATTACTAAAAATCCTGAAAATGAGGATATATCTTTATCAAAAGATTTTGTTGTAGAGGAAACTACAGATACTCTCAACTCTACGAAAGACATTTCTGATTATCAGTCTGATGAAGATACAAACAGCAACGCTGAAGAAGAGGAACGCTTAAAAACCGAAGAAAAAGCAAAGGCGAAAGCTGAAGAAGAAGACCGCATAAAAGCTGAAGAAGAGGCTCGAATAAAGGCCGATGAAGAAGCAAAGGCGAAGGCTGAGGCAGAGGCGAAAGCGAAAGCAGAAGCAGAGGCTAAAGCGAAGGCTGAGGCAGAGGCGAAAGCAAAAGCTGAGGCAGAGGCGAAAGCGGAAGCAGAAGCTAAAGCAAAAGCAGAGGCCGAAGCCAAGGCAAAAACAGAGGCCGAAGCCAAGGCAAAAGCGGAGGCAGAGGCCAAAGCGAAAGCAGAGGCAGAGGCTAAAGCGAAGGCTGAGGCAGAGGCAGAGGCCAAAGCGAAAGCAGAGGCAGAGGCCAAAGCAAAGGCAGAAGCGGAAGCAAAGGCAAAGGCAGAAGCAGAGTCTAAAGCAAAAGCAGAGGCCGAAGCCAAGGCAAAAGCAGAGGCAGAGGCCAGAGCAAAGGCAGAAGCGGAAGCCAAGGCAAAAGCAGAAGCAGAGGCTAAGGCTGCTGCGGAGGCAGCTGCAAAAAACAATGAACCTTCAACTTTCTGGGTTAGGTTTATTGATGTCGGGCAGGGCGATGCTGCGATTGTTCAATGTGATGGACACTATATGATCATTGACGGCGGCAATAAAGGCGATTCGGACAAGATGTACTCGATTCTGAAACGCCTGAATGTCCCTGTGATTGACATAATGGTTGCCTCACACCCTCATGCTGACCATATCGGCGGTCTCCCCGGCGCGCTGAATTATACGAACGCAAATCTCATTCTCTGTCCGTCTACATCATATGACAGTGATGCATTTAGGGATTTCAAGAAATACGCAGATAAAAATGGCGGAATTAGCGTTCCAAAGCCAGGAGACACATATACACTTGGAAGCGCCTCTATAAAAATACTTGGAGTTAACAGCTTAAACGATGCGAATAACTCCTCAATTGTATTAAAAATAGTCTACGGTCAGACATCTTTCTTGTTTACAGGAGATGCAAACAGAGAAGCGGAGGGGGCTATTCTTAGTAAATATGAGTCCGAACTTAGTGCAGATGTTCTAAAGGTTGGACATCACGGCGGCGAAAACGCAACAAGCTATCCGTTCTTAAGGGCAATTATGCCCAAATACGCTGTAATATCAGTTGGCAGTAACAACAGCTATGGACATCCTACAGATGATACACTGAGTCGCTTAAGGGACGCTGATGTCACAGTATTTCGCACTGATATTCAGGGCGACGTTACATGTGAAAGCGACGGAAAGAAAGTATCATTTACAGTTGCCAAGAACGCGAATGCAGATACTTTTATAGTCTTTGATAATTCTTCTTCATCACAGATAACGAAAGATCAATCGCCAGACTCTTCATCAGATGGTAAGTCTTATACTTATGTTCTTAACACCAATACCAAAAAATTCCATTATCCAGATTGTCACAGTGTATCAAAGATCAAACCGGAGAATTACGACGTCACAAATGAAACCAGGGATGAGCTAATGAATAGAGGTTATTCTCCTTGCGGAAACTGCAAGCCATAAATGTTTCAGGACAGTGAAGGGAAAAGAATGAGAAAACGACTATTTCAGATTATTGAACCTGCTTCAGAGAAAGACAGATTAAGCAACGCTTATGATTTCTTTATGATGTCGGTAATCGTTGTTAGTTTGATTCCACTTGCTTTCAAAAATGAGTGGTTGGTATTTGAATGTATAGACAAGATAGCGGTCGTGATTTTTATCATAGACTATGTCCTAAGGCTTTTAACAGCAGATATGAAACTAAAAAAGGGTAAATGGTCATTTTTGATTTATCCTATTACACCAATGGCAATTATTGATCTGTTATGCATACTACCATCATTAAGCATAATTAACAGTGGTTTCAGAATCCTGAAAGTGTTTCGCCTTTTTCGAACGTTTCGTGTGTTTCGTATATTCAAAGCAGTTCGCTACTCAAAAAGTATCAAAATGATTAAAGGGGTTTTCGTTAGGCAGCGCAGGCCATTGATGACTGTTGGGCTGTTGGCAATAGTCTATGTTTTCATATCGGCATTAGTAGTTTTCAATGTCGAGCCGGAATCATTCAACAACTTCTTTGATGCCGTGTATTGGGCAACAGTTTCACTGACAACAGTTGGATATGGAGATATTTATCCGGTAACGGTAATGGGGAGAATAATAACTATGATTTCATCTGTTTTTGGAATCGCCATCATAGCATTGCCATCAGGCATTATAACCGCGGGATTTTTGGATGAATTAAACAAAAATGATCACGGAATCGAGGAAAGTAGCGAGACAGACAATAAATCAACCGACGGACTTAAAAAATAAGGATATGGTATATGAAATTTGGAGCAAGAAAACCAAGTCTGAAAAGGTCTTTCAAAGCACGGACAACAAGCAGGTTGAAAAGAAAAATTAAGGCGGCATTCATACCCGGCTATGGCAAGAAAGGTGCGGGATGGATTAAGAACCCCAAAAAGGCTGCCTACAACAAGACCTCCTTTAATTTGTTCCCATTATTGTTTGGAACAGGAAAGTCTTCGAAAAAAGATAGTAGATATGAGTTAGAGGAAAGAGCAAAAGACATGAGCGTTCATCTTGATACAGAGGAATGGGAGTTACTTTCATATGAGGAGAAGAACAGACGGCTTTTCATCAAGCAGAAACAGTTGCTAGATGTTTTGCTAACCCGCCATGCTATTTCCAAATACCAGTATGATGAATGGTTGAAATATCTGAGTGCGAGGGCGAAGGAGAAAGCACTAGAATCGATTTCAATTTAAATAAGCATACCGCATATAAAAACTTAGTGAGGCAGATTTCTGGAGATGCATTGCATGCGGGCAGCGCGAAATCACTGAAAGAGTCTGTGAAACGTAATCCTCGCAGACAAGAATTGCAGAAACAGATCACTGCGCTGCAGGATAAGGTATGAAAAGAAAAACAACTGAACAAGCAGGTGTTCATAGCGGCAGTACTTGAACCAGCTGCCCTCTGAGCCAACCAAGCGCACTGATATCTTTGCAGAACCACGAAAGGAGTTGTGAGTATTTCGAATACATAAATCATTTTAAATCAATCAGTAAAACGCCCGTCACGGACTAAAAATCCATGGCGGGTAATTTTTTTTAATTTTTTGTGTCTTTTTCGTTCAAAGCCACTGTTTTTTTCCAGTGGATAGTGAGAGGGGTACCTCTCAGACTGGAGGAAAAAATTATGAACTATGAAAACTGTATCACAAAGTGTGCAAACGACATGCTCGGTAATACCGCAGAGTCAATTACCCACGAAAAGGCTGCGGTGGGAGTATGAATATCTGTCCGTTATTCGGTTTGCGAACAGGCTCTGCTACGACGGCAGAATTACTGTTGACGAATTCAACAAAATCACGCGGAATGCATGCGAAAAATTCTACCTGTTATATCCGGAAATATAGGCATGAACGACTTGATATTATTAGCTTTTAGAGTGATTAATACTCTACCTCGAGAGAGGAAAAACCGCGGAAAACACCGGAAAGGAGACAAAAATGAAAAAAATAAAGACTGCAGCTTACTGCAGGGTCAGTACGGATAAAGAAGCACAAGATGGTTCCTACGAGCTCCAGGTAAGCTACTATAAAGACATGATAAAAGCCAACACAACAATGGAACTCGTGGGCATCTACGGCGACAAGGGCAAGAGCGGCTGGAGCACAGAGAAACGCCCTGGCCTGCAAAAGCTCATTGATGACTGTAGAGCTGGAAAGATCGATCTGATCCTCACAAAGTCAATTTCCCGTTTTTCTCGCAACATGGCAGAGTGTGCTGCAATGATCCGGGAGCTGAAAGATCTTGGGGTGAACATCATTTTTGAAAAAGAGAATATCAATTCTCAAAATGAGAAATGCGCTTTTGTTTTGAACATTTTTGCTGCCATTGCGGAAGAAGAAAGCCATAGTATCAGTCAGCATACACTTCTGGCGCATGAACAGCACGCGATGGAGGGCAACCCTTTCGGCCAGATTTCTTTCGGTTACAAAAACGGAGGAGACAATAAATGGGTTATCAACGGGGAAGAAGCACCTCTGGTCATCAAGGCTTTCAAAATGGCGGCGGAAGGAAAAAACTACACGGATATCCAGAGAACGCTGAATGAGATGAGTGGCTTTACATGGAGCCATAGGCGGCTAAAGTACTTGCTTACAAATGTTGTCTACAAGGGTGATTATCAATCTCACAAAACCATATCCCTGGTTCCTGGAAAGCAAGTGAAGAACAACGGCTACCGGGATCAGTTTTACATCACAGAGCATCATGAGCCAATTGTCAGCCCTGAGCTTTTTGACAGGGTGCAGGAGATTATGAACCGATACCTACTTGCTTCCCGCAAACAGCCCCGAGTAACGAATCAGACTTTATTGAGAGATGGAGAACGCTTTGTCGAAAACAGTAACGAGAATTGAAGAGCCGAAGTATGCCAGCAGAAAGCGTGTTGCCGCCTATTGCCGTGTGAGCACAAACCATGAGGCGCAGCTAGAAAGCTTAGAAAACCAGATAGAGACCTTCCGGTTCCGGGCAGCGCAGCGCGGGGATTGGGATCTTAAAAATGTGTACGTTGATGAGGGGCTAAGCGGGACTTCGGTGAAGGGCAGGGTTCAGTTCCAGCAGATGATCGAGGACTGCAAAGCCGGAGAAATCGACTACATCGTCACCAAGAGCATCAGCAGATTTGCCAGAAATACGGTTGACACACTTTCTACGGTACGTGAACTGCAAAGTTACGGTGTTCAGGTCTTTTTTGAAAAAGAAGGAATCGATACCGCGGACGCCCTTTCAGAGATGGTTCTGACCATCATGGCATCCTTCGCGCAGGAGGAGAGCCGGAGTATTTCCGAGAACGTGAAATGGGGCATCCGGAAAAGGTTTGAAGCCGGGAACGAGGTTAAGGTTCCCCTTTATGGCTTCTACCATTCTGATGATGAGATGTTCCTCATTCAAAAAGAGGAGGCAGCGGTTGTTAAGGAAATTTTCGAACGGTTTGTGCACGGGGAAGCTCCGCTGGACATCATGAATGACATGACCGCAAGGGGCATTAAGCCTCCAGCTGGAAAATGCTGGAAAAGGCTGCAGATTGATCGGATGATCAAAAATGAGAAGTATGCTGGGGATGTGGTCATGCAGAAAACATACATTGAAAACCACCTCACCCACAGGCAGATCCGCAACCACGGAGCCCTTCCGAAGTTCCATGTCAAGAATGCACACGAAGCCATAGTTGATCGTCACATTTTTGATCAGGCGCAGAAGATCATGGCGATGCGAAATGTGGCGGTTGGAAACAGCACTTATCCTTACGGTGAAATGCTTAAATGCCCGCATTGCGGGAAGCCGCTGGTGCACGGGAGCCTGAACAATTTTTACTACAACGGCGAGAGGATCCAGAACGGCGGCTGGGGGTGCTATGGAGAAGGCGGATGTGGGGGTTATTTGATCATTCAGAATGTGCTGGATGAGGCGATGGTCAAAGCCTATGAAGAAAAATATGGCGAGAAAAAGGAAACGGTCGAATTTTACTGGCTGGATGACACGATGGAGACAATTCTGTTAAACGAAGAACAGGTGACAATTCATTGGTGTGACGGAGATACGAAAGTCTCGCAATTGGATTTCTCCGAAGAACGCTACTGCCCATCCCGCTATTCTGTTTTCTACAACGACTATCTGGATCGGATTAGATGCGGCGTAAAGAAGAACAAATACAAATTCCTGATGGGACTGGCACTAAGCTCGGCTCACGCAGGATAAAGGAGGACACTCATGCAGATAACAAGAATTCCTGCGAAACGGGAAAATAAGAAAATGAAGGTCGCTGTGTACTGCCGAGTCAGTACCAAGATGGACACTCAGGAAAACAGCCTAGAGACACAACAGGAAGTCTATATCAATCTCATCAGCCTTCGTACTGACTGGGAGCTTGAGGGTGTGTACTCTGATAGCCTGTCTGGACTTCGTGCCGAAAAAAGGCCGGGGTTCATGAAAATGATCAAGGCGGCGATGAACGGCAAGATCGACCGGATTCTTTGCAAGAGCGTTTCCCGATTCTCGCGCAATGTCGCGGAGTGTAAAAAGTACACGGACATGCTGAGATCTAGGAATGTGACGGTTGAGTTCGAGAAGGAAAGGCTGAGAACAGACGATCCGACCAGTTCCTTCATATTTTCCCTAATGTCAGCCATTGCGGAGAACGAGAGTCGCAGCATTTCCGAGAACATCCGCTGGGGATATAAGGAACGCTTTAAACGCGGCGAGTTTAACCTGGGAAATAACCGCATTCTCGGCTATGATACGGTTGATGGAAAGCTAGTGGCAAACCAGTACGCCGATTCAGTACGGCTCATCTTTGCTCTTTTCCTTCAGGGAAAGACCGTGGAAGAGATCATCAGAACCCTGACAGACATTGGAGTGAAGACTAGAAACAACACTCCTCTCAGCCGATATAGTATCCTTTACATTTTGAAAAACGAAACTTACAAGGGAGATAAGCTGCTCCAAAAGCAGCCACCGAAGGATTTCATAAGCAAAAAACCTGACACTTCAATCATGTTCGAGAGCAACTACCTGGAAAATGATCATGAAGCTATTGTGAGCAGGGATGTGTGGGATGCAGTTCAGGCAAAGCTGGAAGAAAATAAGAAAATCGGAGAAAAAGTTGGTCACAGAGGTGGTCAGCCACATTTTTTGTATGGGAAAATTTTTTGTGGTGAGTGCGGTGCTCCCATGACACGAAGGACGGTTTACGGCCCAGGTGGTGAGAAGATCAAGACCTGGATCTGCAGGGAAAAGCGTAAAAAGAACGGATGCAAGTGCCGAAATGTAAAAGAGGAATATCTGCTGAAATACGGGGATGCGAAAAGGATAGTCATCAAAAGTGATGGGGTTGAGGTTGATTGATTGCTCAAGTACACAAAGAAAGGAATTCAAGGATGCATTCAGAAAACCGCATTATTACATCCTTGTGTTACGAGAAAAAAAGATAAAGGAGTAGAAATCGGCAAAAGAACATAGATTTTTGCTTACGGATGAAAAAAGACAACTTATTCTTGAACAGACTATAAACTGATGTTTCTTGTTTTTTCGTTAGCTTAATAAAATCAGCCCACTGGGTTTGTTTTCAACTTACGAGTAAATTGTAATTCGGATACACACCCAGCAGGTTTCTTCTGTTTACCCAAGCTGAGAAACGATGCGATTTGGAACTTGAGCTTGTTCAACAAATCAATATATAGTGGTGTTATTGAATATTTGACTCATTTTAACTACAATATATTGTGTTTATCCCATCTGACAAACTTCGAAGCCCATGCATATGCAGCCGATATACCGCTCAAACCCCTTCGTTACGGTCGAAGGTAACGGCAGAGGTCGCACCAACGCTTACATAAAAGGCTCCGGAATCGACGTTGGAGCCGACCTTTTCCGCAGAGGACTCTGTCTGCCAAGCGATAACAAGATGACGCCCGAGCAGCAGGATAGGATTATTGATATTATTCACAGGTGTTTCAGGTAAGGAAATCATATATGCAACGAAAACGCGGCTTTTATGAAAAGTACATAAAACGGTTACTGGATATCATATGTTCCCTGCTTGCCATCATCATTTTCAGCTGGCTTTACATCATTATTGCAATTTTAGTGCGCATCAAAATGGGGCGCCCGGTGCTTTTCAGGCAGCCTCGACCGGGAATGATCGATCCTGAGACGGGGAAAGAACGTATCTTTGATATGTACAAGTTCCGCACCATGTCCGATGCGCGTGACGAAAACGGAAACCTTCTTCCAGACGAAGTACGGCTCGGCAAGTTTGGCAGGGCTTTGAGGGCCACCAGCCTTGATGAGCTTCCGGAAGCTTTCAACATACTGCGAGGAGAAATGTCCGTGATAGGACCAAGACCTCAGCTTGTGCGTGATATGGTGTTTATGTCCGACAGACAAAGGATGCGCCATACCGTCAAACCCGGCTTGAGCGGTCTTGCTCAGGTTAAGGGACGAAACGCGATCACATGGGAAGATAAACTGGACTGGGATCTGAAATATATCGAAAAAATCACTTTTCTTGGTGACGTTAAACTTATTCTTGAAACGGTGAAGGTCGCGCTGATAAAGCAGGAGGGCATCACTGACGGAGAGAATGCCACCGCCTTAGACTACGGCGACGCTCTGCTGAAAGAGGGAAAAGTGTCTGTTTCTCAATATGATATGCTGCAGGAACATGCCAGGGAATTGATTAAGGAGCACGAGAAAAGATGATGTCCGGATTAGTGTCAATTATTATGCCGTCTTATAATACGGCTTCTTTTATATCATCATCAATCCGCTCCGTTCTGGCTCAGAGCTATAATGACTGGGAATTAATTATCGTGGATGACTGCTCGTCTGATAATACCGATCAAGTTGTGAAAGAGTATCTGTCAGATGAGCGGATTAAATACTTAAAGAACGAAAAAAACAGCGGTGCCGCAGTGAGCCGAAACAGAGCTCTTCGTGAGGCAAAAGGGAAATGGATCGCATTTCTGGATTCAGACGATCTGTGGATGCCCGATAAGCTGGAAAAGCAGATCACATTCATGATGGAGAACGGATATCATTTTTCGTACACGAATTATGCAGAGATAGATTCCGACGGCAAAAGAAACGGAATCACCGTTACTGGACCCCGTAAAATCACTAAAACAGGGTTTTTTAATTATTGCTGGCCGGGATGTCTGACTGTTATGTATGACAGAGACGCTGTTGGGCTTATACAAATTGCGGATATTAAGAAAAATAATGATTACGCCATGTGGCTCAAGGTCTGCAGAAAGGCAAACTGCTATCTTTTAAACGAAGAGCTGGCGCTTTACCGACGCGGAAGAACAGGCAGCATAAGCACACACAGCATAAAGACCATGATCGGCTGGCACTACAGGCTATATAGAGAATCTGAAGGTCAGAACCCTGTTGCAGCAGTGTTTAATACAGGGCGGAATATGGTATTCGGAGTTTATAAGAAGATAAGATATGTAAGCAGATGACAGCGCGAAAATGCTGAAATGTCTGAAAACTCACGCCATGCGGCGAAAAATACGGTTTTAAAAACTCATAAAAAACTTGAAGATATTTAAGAGAACATGTGATAGTAGGAGATTAAAAATGTCACTTTATAAAAAACTCATTGCCGGAACTGAATCACTTGCACTTGTCGGACTCGGCTATGTAGGTATGCCGATTGCGCACGCATTTGCGAAAAAAGGGCTGAACGTTATCGGTTTTGATTTAAATAAAGAAAAAATCGCTCTTTATCGCTCGGGAATCGACCCAACAAAAGAAGTGGGCGATGAAGAAATTAAAAACACCAAAATACACTTTACCTCTGATGAAAAAGATTTGGAAAAAGCCAGGTTTATCATCGTTGCTGTTCCCACACCGGTCAATACCGACCATACGCCGGATCTTACACCTGTTGTCAGCGCATCAGAGATCGTCGGCCGTCATCTGTCCTGCGGTTCGATCGTCGTTTATGAGTCCACCGTTTATCCCGGATGTACAGAAGATGTCTGCATACCTATTCTTGAAAAACAAAGCGGACTTAAATGCGGCGTTGACTTTAAAGTCGGCTATTCTCCCGAACGCATTAATCCCGGTGACAAAGTTCACCGTCTTGAAAATATACACAAAATAGTTTCCGGCATAGACAGTGAATCTCTCGCGGAAATCAAATCCGTCTATGATCTTGTCATAGAAGTCGGAACTCATCCTGTTTCAAATCTCAGAACGGCCGAAGCGGTAAAAGTGGTTGAAAACAGCCAGCGAGATATCAATATAGCGTTTATGAACGAACTCGCAATGGTCTTTGACCGTATGGATATAGACACAAATGAAGTTGTAGACGGCATGAACACTAAGTGGAATGCTCTCGGTTTTCGTCCCGGACTTGTCGGCGGTCACTGTATCGGCGTAGATCCTTATTATTTTACTTATGAAGCCGAAAAATTGGGATATCACAGCCAGATCATTCTGAACGGACGTATCGTCAACGACTCTATGGGCGCTTATGTTGCGGATGCCGCCGTTAAAAAAATGATTGAAGCCGGTCAGGCTCCCAAAAAGAGCAAGGTTGCCATCCTTGGTCTGACATTTAAAGAAAACTGTCCTGATACGCGCAACAGCAAGGTCGATGACATAATAAAACGTCTCAACACCTACGGCATATCTCCATTGGTCGTCGATCCGTGGGCATCTGAACGCGACGCGTTGCACGAATACGGTATTAAACTCACAAAATTCGAGGACGTCTCAGACGTCGATTGCGTTATTACAGCCGTTGCGCATAACGAATTCAAAACTCTCGGACTCAGCGGCATCAAGACTCTTTTCAGACAGGTGCCGGACGAAGAAAAAGTTGTGATCGACGTTAAGGGTCTGTATAATATTAATGATCTGAAAGCCTCCGGAATGAAATGGTGGAGACTGTAATTAATCGAGAATAACAGATCTGGGACAGGGGAAAACATATGATCATTATTAAGCTTTGGGGCGGTCTTTGCAATCAGATGTTTCAGTATGCGTTCGGCTATCGTCTTGCAAAAGAAAAAAACGACACTCTGGCATTTGATGTTGATTTTTATAAAAAGCAGCCAGGATATGTTTCGGAAAGGCGAGTTGAAATATCCGGTTTTGATCTCTCAGGTTTTGAAACCGTAGCGCGCCCGAAAAGCGTAAAACCGTTTCAGCTTCACAGCATCAGCCTTATAACAAGAAGATTGAATTTTTTCAGATGTTCTCTGCCTGACAATATCTATTACGTCAAGGAAAAAAGACATACGTATACCGAAGCTGTCCCTTATAAGCCCGGAAAGACCTGTTATTATGACGGATATTGGCAAACGGAAAAATATTTTTGTGACTGCGCAGAAGAAATAAAAAAAGAGTTCAGTTTTCCAGAAGAAACGACGGAAAAAGTCAAAAAATGGCTTGCGCTTGCCCATACCACTGAAACGGTTTCCGTTCATATACGCAGGGGCGACCTCGCAGGCAAAGCATACGGATATTCGGACAATGAAATGATTGACTATTACCGACGCGCAAAGTCATATATTGAATCGATCGTTGAAACTCCGGTTTTTGCAGTTTTTTCTGACGATATTTCATGGTGTAAAAAAGAACTTTTTCCATCATGCGAAAACGTCGTTTATCAGGATAATAAATGGTCCGCTTCAGACGATCTGTGCGGTATAAGCCTTTGCCGCCACGGTATAATGTCCCAAAGCACTTTCAGCTGGTGGGGCAATTGGCTCGGCGACTCAAAAGACAGAATTGTCGTTGCACCGAAAGGCAGCAGCTTCAATAACGCTTTTATACCTGAAAGATGGAAAACCATATGATTACTTCAAAACTACGCAAAGCGCTCCACCGTATGTGGAGGATTCTTACGTTCAGAAAAGGTGTTTACGGCTCTTACGGCAAAAAATGCTCCTTTAAAAACGGAGTGGTCATCGACGAAAAAACATATGTCGGAAATTATTGTTATTTCGGAAGATTTGCAACCGTAACCGAAGCAAGAATCGGTAATTATTGCTCAATCGCACCTTTTGTTACGATCGGTCCCGGCGAGCATCCTATCGACCGAGTCAGCACGTCTGCGGCTATGCTGAAAGCGTGCGGCGAACAATACAGCCTTACCGAAAAAGAAACGGTCATAGGCAATGACGTCTGGATAGGTTTGAATGCAGTGATTCTGAGAGGGGTTCATGTCGGAAACGGCGCCGTCATTGCCGCGGGCGCCGTGGTAAACCGTGACGTTCCCGATTATGCCATAGTAGGCGGAGTGCCTGCAAAGATCATCAAATACCGCTTTTCAGAAGACAGGATACGTGACCTTCAACAAACTGAATGGTGGAAATACGATGCGGTTAATGCTGCCCGCATAATCAATGAACGTGGCTTGCGCTGACAGCGGGAAGGAACAGAATGAATATACTATTGGTCACCGGACATTTTCCGAGCTATGACTGTCCGGGTAAAACATACGCAACGCAGTTTCTTTATAACTATGCTTATGAATGGGTAAAAATGGGCCATACGGTCCATGTGATCCATTTTTGCCGGAAATACCCACCATTATTTAACAGCGCTGCAGGTATTCTCGGAAAGATAGGCTATAGCGGACTTAAAAAATTCATCGTCCCTCCGGAGGCTCAGACAGATAAAGACTACCTGTATAACGGCGTTTTTATTCACCGCCGAAATTATATGAAATATATCCCGCACGGCAAAGCAGGAAAACAGACGCTCAAAAAGCTTTGCAGTCAAACAGAAAAGATCATAGCCGAAAATATGCCCGAGCAGGATATCTTAATAGGGGATTGTCTTGATCCGGTTCTCCATGTCATTAAACACTGTGCGTCAATATTAGCAACAAAACAGCTTCAGATCATTCATGACACTGATTTCAGCTTTTTGAAAAACTCTGAACTGTGCACCACGTTGAAAAATGTTCCGTGCCTTCTTATCCGTTCAAGAAAACAGCTTCCGCAGATAACATCTTTTATCGGGGATCACAAATACACATATATGTATTCCGGTATCCCCGAAACTGCCGTCGATGAAAAACCGGTTTATCGGACCGCCGTTAAAAAGCTTGTCTATGTCGGAGCGCTATATAAATCAAAAGGACTTGAAACCGTCCTGCGTGCTGTGTCCAAAGCGGCTCCGTCGATGTCGCTCGAAGTGCTGGGCGACGGCGCGGATGCGGAATATTTTAAAAATCTTGTTTCGGAACTGAATATAAGTCATCTTGTCAGCTTTATTGGCAAAGTTCCGCATGAAGAAGTTTTTCCGTATATGAAAAAAGCCGATGCTCTGGTTCTCATCAGCCGTGAAACTTTTGGAATGGTCTATGTTGAAGCCATGTCTCAGGGCTGCATACCGATCGGTGCAGTAAACGAAGGAATCGACGGAGTCGTAATAAACAATGAAAACGGCTTTCTTGTTCCTCTCGGAGATGTTGATGCTTTGACGGATCTTTTTATGTCTCTTGCTTCGACTCCATGCAACGAAATACAGAGAATTTCAGAAAATGCGTATCTTACCGCCGCAAAAATGACGGATAAAAAACTGGCACAAAACCTTCTTGAAGAAATATCCGGTTAAATAAACCCCTATAAGCATTGAAATCTTAAGGAAGTAAATAATGAAAATTGCTATACCGATAAACAGAAATCCGGACCATTATCTGTCGCTTTATTGCTGCGGTTATTTATTGCTTTTAAGTGTGAACGTTTCGCTGAGCAGCATAGGCGGGCTTTCATCTTTATGGTCACCAATATATATGATCCTTCAAGGCGGATTGACTCTGTTTGGTCTGTACGGACTCATCAAAAAAAAGAGATTCTTCTTTTTTGTTCTGGTTGAACTGATCATTCTGCTTCTATTCGGACTGACGTATATCCGTCACACATTCACCAATATGTCCGTTTTTGTTGACAGTATACGTATTACGTGCGTAACAAGCATTCCCTTTTCCTGCTGCCTGCATGAAATAGACGACAGAAAAAAACTGCTTGACTCTATGTATAAAACTTCATTGATAACCCATGTGTTCATATACTTCAGTATGTTGTTCTATACAAACAGCGGTTATTCAATGTCTCTCGGTTATTCTCTTTTACCGCATCTGCTGATACTTATCGACAGATTCTTTGAGAACAGAAGGGCATACAATATCATTATTGCTGCAATCGACATTATTTATACTGTTTTATTCTGTTCCCGCGGTCCGCTTGTCAGCATAGGTCTTTACGTCGTTATCCGACTTATCCTCAGTAAGGATGTTTCGAAAAAGGCTAAAGTATTAACATCGTTGACAGTCGTCGCATCAGTTGTTGTTATAATTGTTTTCTGGACAGAAATAATCGGCGTTATTGAAAATCTGGCTACTACTCTGGGCGTCAGCAGCAGAACCGTCAACCTCATAAAGAGCAGTCAGTTTATCACGCACGATTCCGGTCGTTCTACGATTCTCGCAAGTATTGCAGAGCAGATACAATTGAAGCCTGTCACAGGCTGGGGCATCGGCGGCGGTTGGGCACCTACGTATCCTCACAACGTCATATATGAAAGTATTCTGTCATTCGGCTACATACTCGGAACGGCTTTTATCGTATACATCATTTATAAATGGATAAAAGTACTCAGAACAGACGATGATTCATATCAGAGGCTCGGCTTTTTATTCGGTGCAAACGTTTTGACCTTGCTTTTTTCAAGCTCAATGGTCAGAGGCTATGTTTTACTCGCATTTATTCTCTTGTGATCTGCATTATAATCTGCATTGTTATAATGACATTATGAGATGTTCATATTCTGATCGTATAAACGATCTTCATCGCCGCCAGAGAATTCAAGGGGAAGTTTATGAATACAGAAAATTCACCTGAAGAAAAAAACAGTTCGCAGGTAAACAGTCTGCTGAATTCAAACAAACAAAGAAATAAAACGCTTGACGTTTATAAGGGAATATTGATTATTCTTGTTGTTATTCGTCATGTTCTGCAGTATTCAGTATCTGATGAGGGCGGGATTCTTACAAATTTTATTTGGGCTGTACAAATGCCGGGCTTTATGCTTATATCAGGGTATTTTGCCGCAAGAAAAATTGACAGCTTCAAAATGCTCGCAAAAAGAATTCTGTTATCATCTCTGCACTACGCACTGCCGTTTTTCTCGTGGTTTCTGTTGATTGACGTATTATTACTCGGATATTATGGCCGAAATCCCATTACAGGCCTGATCCATCTTTTTTATCATGTAGATTCCGGGCTTTGGTTTTTATGGGTCATTTTTATCCTTTCATGTGTAACGGCTCTTGCAAGCTATGCTCTTGCTGCCGGTAGATGGAAAATTGCTAAAACGGGATGCGTTCTCGTTATCGTCCTGGCGGTTCTCCTTGGAATTGCAAAGCTTGCGGGGATAAACTTTCTTGGCATAAAGTATATTCTTTATTATGCTGTCTTTTATGGATTCGGTTGGTTGACAAAGTGGACAGAGGACTGGTGGAAACAGTGGTGGCCAAAGGCAGGAAATATTATTGTCTTCTTGTGCCTGGGCATTTTTCTCGGAATCGTTTTCAACTTTGACCTCTACCATAATGATGACGGTATCATAAGCATTGTGATGAGAATTATTTCAGGATTTGCAGGTAATGCAGTAATTCTGACAACATGCAAAAAATACGAGACTGTTTTCAACAGAATCCATCTGGATAAGCTTGGTTTATTCACACTTGAAATTTACGCTACGCATATGTGTGTAAACAGGTTGATGGCAATCGAAGTCAGCTTCTTTACTTTCTCCGGACTGATTAATTTTGTTTGCTCTCTGATTTTAACAGTTATTTTTACAACAGTGATTATAGCTGTATTTAAATCAATACCCGCAGCAGATTTAATATTCTACGGCAAAACGCAAAAGATAAGGCAAATAAAGTGACTTGAACAGGAAGTTAAATATATGAAAATCATCTACGTGGATATTTCAGTAACGGGACATCGCAGAACGTATATGCAGGCGCTGTTCGATTGCAAAGATTCCGATAAGATCCTTGTAGTTCCGGAGAAAATGGATTTTGACGTTAAGCAGTACTTTGTTCCCCCCGATGCCGTCAATAAAAAAAGGTCTGTTTTCAGGTATATCAGGTGGATTTTCCGGATCAAAAAAATAGTCTCTCGTGAAAAGCCCGACCTCGTTCATTTTTTGTATGGAGATTACTTTTACAGATATTTCGGTCTGTTACTTGGAATTATTCGATCAAAAAAGATCGTGACGATACATTCCGTCAGAGAAGGATTTCTTGAAAAACTCAGCCTGAAGAGGTTGTGCAGAAAATTTAAAGCTTCAGTGGTCCATTCTGAGTATCTGAAAAACAAACTTACAGGGTATGGCATAAAAAACGCAGTGCATATAGAATATCCGCATTTCAATGAAATAATCATGACTAAACAGGATGGCTGCCGTTTTTTTGATCTTGATCCGAATGTCAAAACAATCGTTTGCCTGGGAAGCACAAGAAGAAATAAAGGTCTTGATATACTTCTTGAAGCATTGAAACACGTATCCGAACCGTTTCAGCTTCTTATCGCAGGTCAGGCAACTGAAATTACCGAGGAAACAATAGACACCGAGATTGATGTGTATAAGGACAGGGTCAGAAAATGTCTCCACTTCTTATCCGACGATGAGTTTGCAATGGCGCTGGCTGCATCTGATATCATTGCTTTGCCGTATCGTAAATCATTCAACGGCGCAAGCGGACCTTTGGGCGAAGGCGCAGCAATGGGCAAATGTATCCTGGGGCCGAGCCATGGGGTCTTAGCGGAAACAATAAAAACCAACCATCTTGGATATGTTTTTGAAAGCGAGAATGCTGAAAGTCTGGCTGAAACCCTCTCTTCGGCATTAAAAAATGAATTCATAATCGATGACGCATACAAAGACTATCAGCATCAATTAAGTGTCGATTCCTTTAAAGAAAAATACCAAGAATTATATAACAGATACGACCCAAACGTATGATTAAGGGTAATACCACTGTTTTGATACAATAATTAAATAAATAGAGCGAGTATCCGTATCTCACCTCCGTCATTTTCCGACTGAGCGATGTTCACTGTTGATGCAAACGCAATGAACGCTGCCGTTGACTTTTTTGAAGGTGAGATACGGATACTCGATATGTGTTTAATATCGTCTGCCGATATTGAACCGTTTGCGGCACCCGCCGCTAAGGTTCAATTATAAGAGTAAAAAATAAGTAATAAGGTTGAGCTGGTCGGATTCTGATATTTGTTTTTATGCAAGATATTACTTATCTGAATAATCCTTTTACCGCCTTTTCTATCTTGTCCCGAACGTCGTCAAATTCAGCAGCTTTTTCTTTGCCGATATTCGCATGAATAGAGTATGCCCACAGATCCCAAACAAGCTCCCTCAAATCGTCTTCTATTCGTTCATAGAGGTGCTTTACTCGCACTTCCCCGTCAAGCGCCCAGTAAACGTTACGTTCATAACAGGTATCGATCTTTGCCATTCCGTCTGCGATCAGTAATGCCTGCTGCGTTCTGTTCGTTTCACAGTAATGTCTGAAAAGCAATCGTCTGGCTTCATTTCTGCATACATCGTCTGTCGAATACTGACTGATTCTATATGCAAGTGAAACGATCTCTGAGTCATATTCACGGCACAGTTCCTCGTCTTCGCTTGCGGCAAAAAGAGCGTACATGAGACATGTTTGTAATCTGTCGTTGTTCGGATACTTGTTAAGAGCTTCACGCAGGCATATTATAGGCTCTTCGGTTACTCCCTTGTTTATCAAGCCTTCCGCTTCCTCAATGGTTTTATTTACTTCGCGCTGCTTTTCAGCCTCGTTTATCCCGAGCAGTTCATCAACGGATATATTGAAAAGATCTGCCAATACCGGGAGAGCAGATATGTCCGGAGAGGTGGCTCCTGTTTCCCAACGACTGACTGCTTGCGGGGAAATATGCATATACTCTGCAAGTTGCTCCTGAGTAATATCTTTTCTCTTTCTGAGAAATTTCAGTCTTTCACTTAAAGTTGTCATTTATGATCCTCCTTATGATGGATTTCTTGTTTTGTAAGCTTACGCATACAGTATAACAGAAGAATCAATTAAAAACAAGCAATCAGTTCGATTGATTATCCAAACAGATGATTGATTTTACTGTTACTGTTTCTCCTGACACTTCGCCAGATACGACTTTATTCAATGGATTTTTTTAATCTCAAACTTTTTTATTAAATGATAAATTCCCGTTCCTTTTAACAACGTGAAGGACTGAATCTTGACATTTTGCATAATGTTTGATATACTGATGCTATAATAACGTACAAATTACGGAGTATTTATGAACAACACCGATCTGTTCCTTGATTTATACAAGCAGCTTGAGCAGTCTGCGGTAACGTATTACGGGCTGCCTTCGGACGGAAGCGCAGTGTCAAGACTTGAAAGGCTGAGCCAGTTCAAAGAGATACGCAATCAGATAAAATACTGCCGGGAAGTCCGCGCTTTGCTCACGCATAATCCCAAGCTCGGTGACGATTTCGCAGTCACTCCCAGCGAAGCGATGATAAAAACTCTTCAGAATGTTATTGATCAGGTGAAAGAGCCGCCTACGTGCCTTGACAGGGCTGTCAAGGGCAGTAATATCCTGATCGCAGAGCCGACTGATAATGTGATAGAAAAAATGAAGGTCATGAAATCTTTCGGGTTTTCATATCTGCCTATAATGAACAATAACAGGGTTGTCGGCGTTTTCGGCAAGGATACTGTTTTTGCGATCACGCTCGACGGTTATGATGCAATTATCTCCGATTCAACACGCTTTTGCGATATCTCGTCATATACATCAGTCACCAGAAAAGACCGGAACACTTTTAAGTTCGTCAGCAGCACAATGCTCGTTTCAGAGGCGGAAAAAACGGTCGTTGACGCTTTCAGAAAAAAAATCAGAATAAACCTCCTCCTTGTAACCGAAACAGGCAGAATAGACGAACCGCTGCTCGGAATTCTTACGCCGTGGGACGTTATGGAAGGCTGAAAACATTCAAGCCCGATAAATAATCATTCAAATGCCTCCGCACTAACGCAGAGGTATTATTTTGTACTTATTTTTTCGACGCGTGACTGAAATAAACACCCTGTCATAATAAAATCATTTAATATTTTTTTATCATCCTGTTGACAAAACGGCACTGTTGATTTATAATAATACAAAAAAATGCCCTGATTATACCGAAACTGCGTTATAACGGGATTTTTCGAGAAAGGATTAAACCACATGAAAATCGGATGCGTAAAAGAAATAAAAAACAATGAGTTCCGTGTCGGACTCACTCCTGATAACGTTAAGTCATATGTTGCCGCCGGACATCACGTTTATATGGAAAAGGGCGCGGGCATCGGCTCGGGTTTTTCCGATAATGAATATGTCAACGCAGGCGCATCGCTGATCGATAATGCCGCTGATGTATGGCACCTTGTTGATATGATGATTAAAGTTAAAGAACCTCTTGAGGAGGAGTATCATCTTTTCCATGACGGACTGATTCTCTACACGTATCTTCATCTCGCTGCAGATAAACAGCAGATGGACGCATTGCTGCGCGGCAACGTTAAAGCGGTAGCATATGAAACGATACAGGAAAAAGACCGTTCGCTCCCGTGCCTTGCTCCTATGTCCCAGATCGCCGGACGTCTTTCAATTCAGGAAGGCGCAAAATATCTTGAAAAAAGGTTCGGCGGGGAGGGGATACTTCTTGCCGGCGTTCCCGGAACTCCTAAAGCAAACGTTGTTATTCTTGGCGGAGGCACTGTAGGTATGAACGCCTGCAAAATAGCGGTTGGCATGGGCGCAAATGTTACTATTCTCGATATCAATCTCAAACGTCTTGAAGAACTTGACAATATGTTCGGCGCTCATATCCAGACGCTTTATTCGTCAGATTCCAACATCGAAAAGGCCGTAAAGGATGCTGATCTTGTAATCGGATCCGTTCTTATTCCCGGCGGCTCAACACCGAAACTCTTCAAAAAACGTTATCTTCCCGAAATGAAGGAAGGCGCTGTATTTGTAGACGTTGCAATCGACCAGGGCGGCTGCGGTGAAAGCTCCAGAGTGACCACTCACGATGATCCCGTGTTCATTGAAGAGGGCGTCGTTCACTACTGCGTAGGCAATATGCCCGGCGCCGTTCCCAGAACGAGCACTATTGCCCTTACCAACGCTACGCTTAAATACGGTCTTGAGATCGCGAACAAGGGACTTGAAAAAGCCTGCGAAAACCATGCCGTCAAAGCGGGCGTCAACTGCTATCTCGGCAAACTGACCAATAAAAACGTCGCCGATGCGCACGGATATGATTATGTCAGCCTTGACAGTCTGATATCCGAAAACGCATGACCGGATAAAACGTCATTTTACGAAAACACCTGTTTATTATCCGACGATCCGTTCTATACCATAAGGGAGAAATAATATGAAAAAAATAATTCCTTTGCTGCTTGCATTCGTTCTTTTGCTGTCACTTTCAGCCTGCACCGTTACGTCCGGAACAGGCGGCTCGCTTCGCGTCGGTCAGAAAATCGAAGGTTTTGTTGTTAAAGAAACCAGAGATTTCCCTCTTGTCGGAGCGCAGATTTATTTTATGGAGCATGAAAAAACAGGCGCGGAACTTGTTTATATCGCCAATAACGATACAAACCGTGTCTTTAATCTTACGTTCTTCACAAGAGCCATAGACAATACCGGTCTTCCGCATGTCTTTGAGCACTCCACGCTTGACGGCAGCGAAAAATATCCGTCAAAATCACTTTTCTTCAACCTTTCATATCAGACTTACAACACTTATATGAACGCTATGACTGCGCCGCTTTATACAACATATCCCGTCGCAAGCCTTTCTGAAGAACAGCTTCTGAAATATGCCGATTATTATACCGACAGCTGCCTTCATCCTCTTATTCTTGAAGATGAAAGCATCTTCCGCGAAGAGGCATGGCGCTATCGTCTTGCCGATGCGGAAAGTGACCTCACAATAGAAGGAACGGTTTATTCTGAAATGCTAGGCGCCACAAGCATCAACAGCGAGGCATACCGCAACCTTCTCCGCACCGCATTTCCCGGCTCAACAATAGGCAACGTATCCGGGGGCGATCCTGCGTTCATACCCGATATGACATGGGAAAGCCTTCGCTCATATCATGATCTTTATTATCATCCTTCAAACTGCTGCGCTTTCCTTTACGGCGAGTTTGAGAATTACACGGCGTTCCTTAAAATCTTAAACGAAGCGTTCTCTCCGTATGAAAAGCGCGAATTCTCGTTTGAAGAAAATGATTATACTCCCATTACCGACGATGCCGTAAACACTTACAAATTCCCCTCCGTTTCAGGCACCGTTACGGAAAATGCAAGCATTATCTATTACGGTATCATGTGCCCCGGTCTTAAGGACGATCCGAACGAGGAAATGATATACAATACTCTTACCGACCTTCTTAATTCAGACGGATCGCCGCTTATGCAAAACCTCAAACGCGCCATTCCGCGCGGTTCGTTCGGCTCCTACATCGAAATTGACGGACCTGAGGATATGATCACGTTTGCAGCGGTAAACGTTAACGAAGATATTGCGGATACGTTTGTCGAAACCGTAAATTCATCCCTTGCAGAAATCGCAGAAACGGGCTTTTCCGCCGACCTTGTCGACGCCGTTATGAATTCCGTTGCTATGAGCGTAAGACTGACGGGTGAAAGCAGCGATATCGGCGTAGATCTTATCGATTCTTTCGTATCATACTACGCATCCCGAGGCATTGTTTTCGGCTATGCGGATTATGTTGACGCCATGGGTAAATTTGAGCAGTGGAACAGTGAAGGACTTTACGTCAAAGCAATTTCCGACCGCCTTCTTGATCCCGAAATCACGGTCCTCAGCATTACTGCTCCCGATCCAGGCGCCCGTGAAAAGCTCGATGCCAAAGAAAAAGAGCGTCTTGCCGGCGTAAAGGCTGCAATGACGCCCGATGAGCTTCAGGCTATCATAGATACCACAAACAGCGAAGTTGCCGAAGATGACGCATCGTCTTATGTCAAAGCCCTTCAGGCTGTCACCGTTGCGTCGCTGCCCGAAGAGATCCGTGAATATGATGTTTCGGAACGCATGGGCGAAGACGGCGTTCAGTATATCGATGCGATAGCTGACGTTGACGGAATAGGCGATATAGTTCTTCTTCTTGACGCATCCTCGCTTCCGCAAAAGGATATTCTTTGGTTCCACCTTTACACCGATCTTCTCGGTGAGCTTGATACCGCAAAACATGACCGCGATTCTCTTGCTTTGCTTACCGGACGCTATCTTTACAACGGCGAAATACGCATGTCCCTTGCCGTGGACGGAGAAAGCGGACTCCTTATCCCGCGTCTTCGCGCAGGCTGGATATCAACGGATGAAGATCTTGAAACAGGTTACTCTCTTATGCACGAGCTTTTGTATGAGACCGATTTCAGCGACTCAGAAACCATCGCAAACCTTATCGGAAAATACAAGGACAATCTGAAAGACAGCATTAATTCCAGCCCGTACACCACCATGCTTTATCGCACAATGGGTTCAAACAGCGAGCTATACCGCTATTACAACTATTTTAACGGAATCGAATACTATCAGTTCCTTGAAGAGACTGAAAAAACCGCACTGGAAACCCCGGGCGTGGTAAAACTCAAACTTGAAAACATAAGAAATTTCTTCAATAACCGCTCCGGCGCTTCCGCTGTTTTTGCGGGAAACGAAGAAAGTATTGCTCTTAATGCTCAGTATTCCGCGGATTTCTTTTCCAAACTCGATGAAACGCCGCGTAAACGCGCAGATTACAGCTTGCCTTCCTCTTCGTCTTTTGAGGCGCTTATAGTTGACTCAAACGTCCAGTTCAACGGCGTAGTCGCCGATTACGAAACGCTCGGAATGGATGAATACTCAGGTTCTCTTGACGCCGTTTCAAGCATAGTCAGTGATAAATACCTCTATCCCATGCTCAGAGATCAATACGGCGCATACGGCGTTATGACGGGCTTTATCGAAGACTACGGCGCATATATTGTCTCATACCGCGACCCGAACATCGTTGAAACATACGAAGTTTATCAAAAACTTCCCGATTTCCTTTCAACACTCGAAATTGATCAGGAAGAACTTGACGGATATATCCTTTCCGCTTATTCATACTATGCAAAGAGCGCAGGAGAACTCAGCGGAGCAGTCAGTGCCGCATTCGATACTCTTCTTCACACAGATTCCTCCGTTCTTCTCGATTATATGCGTGATCTTAAGAGCATTACCGTTGAAAAACTTCAGGATTACGCCGACGTATACGCAAAACTTGTTTCCGAAGGTATGCGCTTTACCGCAGGCAGCTCATCCGCTATAAGCGCAAACGAAGATTTCTTCGATACAGTTCTTTCTCCGTTTGCGGGCGACGAACTTATTCTTGAAGACGTAGGGGAGGGACTGCCCCACTACGATGCAGTGTCTTTCGTTCTCGATTATAATCTTATGTATCCCGCAACCAAAACAACGTTCGGCGTTGACGCTCCCGCAACAAAAGGCGATGCCGCGATCGCTCTTTATGCTCTCGGCATTGAAGATATAAAAGACCCCGATCAGGCAATCAGCGAACTTGCTTCTTTCGGTATTTTCTCGTCCTCCGATCTTTCTTCGGATCCTCTGACGGGCGCTGATTTCGAAAACTGCCTTTCCGTTTTCAGTTCACTTGTCGGCGTATCTTATGAAAAAACAGAAGCCGAAAACACAGCTGTTACCCGTGGCGAGCTTGCCGAAATGATCATGGAATATACCCTCCCGCTGCTCGGCTGATGCGATTTCCCTTTGTCAGTACCGATTTTATCCTTAAATAAACGCAAACCCATCCGAAAATTAGCAAAAAAAGCCAAAAAACCGCAAAGAAACAACAAAAAAGTGTTGACAATACGGCGGAAATAGGATACTGCTTTTATAAGTAGTATTATGTCCTCTGAGGACAACACCTCTGAGAAACAACATGCGCTCGGAGGGCTAAAATCGATATAACAAACCTCCCTCCGGACGTAAATTCTGAGGGAGGCAATTTTTATGAAACAATCGCGCCGGGCCATTCTTTTAGCGATGCTTATCGTCTTTGCCCTGATACCGAACCTTGCTGCCGGTCGTTTGCTGAAGAACCTTTCGGTCTTTGGATAAACGGTACGGAGGTAACAGAAGCGAACAAAAACGACATTCCGTTCGAAGGAAGCGGCACGGCGTCGTTACCGCGAACGGCGGAATCGAAACACACGGCGATATCATTATAAACGACGGCACAGATCCTTTATCTGAAGGCGCTTCCTCCGAAGGCGATCCTTCAACCGAAATTCCCGTTGTTATAGTTATAGACAGTGAAGACGGCGACGAGGGCGATATAATAATTACTGTTACCGAAGGCGGCACAATAGCTGAACCGAAGGCTCCTGAAAAAGACGGATACACGTTCGGCGGCTGGATTTCAGATCCCGAATGCACAATTCCGTACAGCCGCACTTTTGTCGGCAAAAAGGTATCGCAGAAACAAGATCACGTTACAATAATAAAAAGAACAGACATCCGTTTTCGGGTGTCTGTTCTTTCCTGTTTTTCTGCTTTCGTCTCTTTTTTCTTCACCGTCAACGCTTTTTCGCAATCTTTTGGTTGACACGGCGAAATAATTGTAGTATAATAAGGTATAAATTGTAAAATATAAGGTCATGGTCCGTTCAAAGGAGTATTTATGACAGATCTTAATAACTTTATCGTTCCCGCAGCAGCCGTTTTACTTCTTGTTCTTAATATTATCTCGTTTTCCGCGATGGCATCTGATAAGAGTTGCGCCAAAAAAGGCAAGCGCCGCGTTCCGGAAAAGGTCCTTTTCCTTTTTGCCGCATGCTTCGGCGGACTCGGAGGCGTTCTCGGAATGACTTTATGCAGGCATAAGACCCAGCATTGGTATTTCAAACTTTTCTTTCCGCTGTTTCTGATAATTCAGATCGCCGTTCTTGTTTTTTTATACCTTCATTTTAACGGCACGCTGTAACGGCAAAGCAGAGGAGGAATATGTCCTTTCGATCGCTGAAACGCATTGAAAACCCGTGAAAAACAATTATATAGCTATAATAACTGATTTAATAAAGGAGATATAAACATGAGTGAGGAAAATGTAAGGATACAGGACGATCTTTATCAGGCGGTCAACGGCGAATGGCTGAAAACTGCCGTAATTCCCGATGACAGACCAACCACCGGAGGCTTTTCTGACCTTGATCAGGACGTCGAAAAGATAATGATGGCAGATTTTAAAGCGTTTGCAGACGGTGAAAAGACTACGGATATCCCTGAAATGAAATATGCCGTTTCTCTTTACAAAAAAGTTCTCGATACCGAAAGAAGAAACAGAGAAGGCATTGCTCCCGCCCTTGCGATGCTCAAAAAAATCGAATCGGTAAAAACACCCGAAGATCTTAACCGCTGTGCGGCTTACTTTCTTTTGAACGATATAAATCTTCCTGTCCAGATCGGCGTTGAAGCTGATATGGAAGACGCTGAAAAGCATTCCGTTATCGTTCTTGGCCCTCAGATAATTCTTCCCGACACAACGTATTATTCAGAAGAAAACCCCGCAGGGGCTCAGCTTCTTGCCATTTACTCAAATATGGCGGCTGAAATCCTTAAATATACCGATCTTTCCGAAGAAGATCGGAAAAAGTATCTTGAAGATACTCTTGCGTTCGACGCTCTTGTTGCAAAGAAAGTAAAAAGTCAGGTCGAATGGTCCGAATACTATAAATGCCATAACCCGAGAAACATTGATGAAGTGGCGAAATGCGTCGCTCCCCTTGATATTAAAAAGATCCTTTCCGATCTTTACGGAGACAAGGCTCCCGAAACGCTTATAGTATATGATCCGAAAGCCATCGAAGAGATGAACGGATATTTCACCGCGGAAAACTTCAAAATGTATATCCACTGGGCATACGTTCAGGCGCTTATTTCAAGCACGGGATGCCTTTCCGAAGAGCTTGCATCTCTCGGCCGCACTTACAGACGGGCGCTTTCCGGCGTTACGGCTGACCCTGCAATGGAAAAACAGGCTTACAGAGTAGCATCGTCCGTTTATTCCGAACCTGTCGGCGTTTATTACGGCAGAACTTACTTTGGCGAAGTGGCAAAAAAGGATGTCGTCGATCTTGTTAAAAAGATCATCGAAACATACAAGATCCGCGTAAATAAAAACACTTTCCTTGCCGAATCAACGAAAAAACAGGCGATCAAAAAGCTTTCTGCCATCGAAATCAAAATGGGCTATCCAGATAATATAAAAGAATTCTGGTCAAAACTTGTTTTTGATGAAAACGATTCGTATTTTGATGCAATGCAGAAACTTTCTTCAATACGCAACAAAGAGGCGATCGACAAATTACTCAAGCCCGTTGACCGCACCGAATGGGCTATGCCTGGACATATGGTAAACGCCTGCTACAATCCTAACTGCAACGATATCACCTTCCCCGCAGCTATACTTCAGAAGCCTTTCTACTCACTTAAACAGAGCATCAGCGAAAACCTCGGCGGAATCGGTGCCGTTATCGGACATGAGATATCTCACGCATTCGATAACAACGGCGCAAAATTCGATGAACACGGCAATCTGAAGAACTGGTGGACTGAAGAGGATTTCAAGTCTTTCAACGACCTTACAAAAGACATGATCGTTCAGTTTGACGGAATTGAATACCACGGCGGAAAAGTTAACGGCGAGCTTGTTGTCAGTGAAAACATCGCAGATAACGGCGGTATGGGCGTCACACTTGAAATAATGCATACTCTTTCCTCTCCTGACTATCAGGCATATTTCAAAAACTGGGCTCGGGTATGGTGCATGAAGGCAAAAGAAGAGTATATTCAGCTTCTTCTTTCTGTAGACGTTCATTCTCCAAACGTTCTCAGAGCAAATATGCCTCCGAGAAACTTCGGCGAGTGGTATGAAGCTTTCGGTGTTACCGCAAACGATAAAATGTATATCGCACCCGAAAAACGAATCAATATCTGGTAAACAGTAAAAGCAGTTATGAATGAAATTCTCAATAACAAAAAAGTTGTTTTCTTTGACTTAGGCTATACAGTTTTGTATCCCGCATCTGGCGACTGGATGTTCACGGCAAAATTCAACAGCTTTGCATCAAAACGTCTTGAAGCGATAAACCCCGAGCGTATATCAGACGCTGTTAAGGAATGCACCGGAAAGCTGATGAAGCATCACCTTTGTCTTGACGAAAAAACAGAACTTGAAGAATTCACACATTTTTACACGGATCTTTCAGCCGCTCTCGAGCTTGGTCTTACGCATGAACAGATCGGCGAAATCGCATCGGACCACACCTTCAACACCGCTAATTATGTTCCTTATCCCGATGCCGTAAAAGTGCTTTCGGCACTGAAAAGCCGTTTTGCCCTCGGTGTGATTTCGGATACGTGGCCAAGCATCGTCAACAAACTTCGCGCTCACGATCTTCTTGACTTTTTCTCTTTCACAACCTTCAGCTTTTCTTTCGGTATCTGCAAACCCGAACCTGAAATGTTTCTCGACGCTCTGAGTAAATGCGGATGTGAGGCGAAAGACACCGTCTTTATAGACGATAATCCGGCAAATATTGCAGCTTCGGCAAAGTTCGGCATCACTCCCGTCCTTATCGCTGCAACGCCCGGCACGGATCACGATGTTCCGTTTTTGAAGATACACTCGCTGTCCGAGCTTCTGTGATTTTTTCTTTCTGTTCCGAAAAACAGATGTACCCCGAAAGGATTGCCCTATGAAAGTAACTTTTTTTGACTCGAAACCTTATGATATCGCCTCTTTTGAAAAGTATAATTCAATTGACGGCATGGAATTCAGGTTTTATGAAACAAAACTGAACGAAGATACCGTAAATCTTGCCGCCGGCAGCGATGCAGTCTGCGTCTTTGTAAACGATACCGTCAACGCCGCTGTGATAGACGCCCTTTATGCGAACGGAGTAAAACTGATTGCTCTCAGATCTGCCGGATACAATAATGTCGATATAAAACATGCATTCGGCAAAATCCACGTCGTTCACGTCCCTGCATATTCGCCTTATTCCGTCGCTGAACACGCTATGGCGCTTCTTCTGACGTCTGTCAGACGTATCCATAAAGCCTACAACCGCACAAGAGAGTTTAATTTTTCTCTCAACGGGCTTATAGGCTTCGATCTTCACGGTAAAACGGTCGGAGTTATCGGAACGGGCAAAATTGGCAGAATTTTTGCCGGCATATGCGGCGGCTTCGGTATGAAAGTGCTCGCTTATGACAAATTCCCATCCGATAATTCAGGCATGGAATATGTCCCCCTCGAAACTCTTTTTGAAAAGAGCGACGTGATCTCGCTTCACTGTCCGCTGACTGATGAAACAAGACATATGATCGATTCGAAAGCCATTGACAGCATGAAAAAAGGCGTTGTTATCGTTAACACGTCAAGGGGAGGGCTTATAGATGCCGAAGCACTTCTGGAAGGTATAAAACAGCGTAAGATCGGCGCTGCCTGTCTTGACGTTTATGAGGAGGAGGCGGATATTTTCTTTGAAGACCGCTCCGGTCACATTCTCGGTGACGATATCCTTGCCCGCCTTATTTCAATGCCGAACGTGATAGTAACGTCTCATCAGGCATATCTCACAGCAGAAGCTCTCGACAGTATTGCGCAGACAACCGTTGAAAACATCCGCTCATTTGTCAGAAGCGACGGCTATTGTGAAAACGAGCTTTGTTACCGCTGCGGCAATATTGAGCATTGCAAAAAAGAACGAATGCAAAAATGCTTTTAGTATAATGATAACAGGAGGAGATTAAATGAAACCGTACAGACTATTCAGCATTGTCCTTGCGCTTGTTATAGCGCTTTCCGCACTCACGGCGTGTTCCGCAATTCAGCCTGTTGTAAACACGAATGAACAGACGAATACGGATGATTCTCAGACCCAACAGAATACCGAAACCGTAGCGCAGCAGCCTCAGGAACCTGCGTCAGACGAAGTAACCATTGAGCCGCAAATCATCCTTGATGAAAACGGTATCAAAATCACGGCAAAAGAACTTGTGACAGATAGCATGTTCGGTCCCTGTCTCAAAATTCTTATTGAAAACGATTCGGAAGAGGACGTTGACGTAACCGTCAATACCGTATGCGTAAACGGATATGCGCTTTCAGCGTTTCTGTTTGATACGGTCCCTGTCGGTAAAAAGACGAATGATTCACTCTATCTTGATGAAGATGATCTTGCAATGTGCGGTATAACCGTGATCGCGGATATCGAACTCGATTTTAAAGTTTCAAAGAAAGACTCATGGGATGCTATATGCGAGACAGGTCCTGTTCGTATTGAAACTTCCGCTGCAGCAGGCTTTGTTTATAACTTTGATAATTCCGGAAATCAGGTCTATAACGACAACGGAATAGAAGTCGTAGAAAAAGGTATAAGACACGATGATTTCATCGGCGAATATATCCTTTTCTATATGTATAATTCCCTGAATAATCCCATCAATATTTCAGCCCACGATGTTTCCGTAAACGGATTTATGATAGACCCTCTGTTCTCATGCAACATTCCTGCAGGCAAGCACATGATTGAGAAACTGTATTTCTTTGACAGCGACCTTGAGGAAAACGATATAGAGCGCCTTGAAGACGTTGAGATCACGTTACGTATTTATGACCCCGAAACATGGGAGGATATCGCATATTCCGATCCTTTCCACGTTATCGCCGAATGAAATCCGTTTTGTCAGACCGCCTCTTTGCAGAGGCGGTCTTTTGTGCATTTTTTACAAACTTATTTTAATCTATTGACATTTCATATCAGTTATGTGTATAATATATTAAATCATAATGAAGAATAAGGAGCTGTTGAAATGTCCCGATTTATCAAGGTTGTTTCTCTTCTGATTATCATTGCCGCTGTTTTCTCCGCGTGCGGGACAGCTGAACCTGAAATGATACCGGAATACGAGTTTGAGGTTGCAGAAGGTGACCTCGGAGGATTCAGAGCCGTATTCGGCTGGTCTGCGGAAGAGGGCGAAAGTGTTTTAGGCTTCGTTACGGATACTGCTAATGCCGACTATGCCGCAAAACGGAAAAAGGAAGTGGAAGATGCGCTCAACTGTGTGATCGATATCTATTACAATACCGAGATCATCGGCATGCTGCGCGCGGGTGTAATGTCCGGGTCCCAGCCCTTTGATATTATGGAAGGCGACGGTTATCATCTCGTCTCTGACGTCCGCGCAGGCTACCTGACAGGACTGAAAGAGCTTCTTGATATAGAAAACACCGATAAATGGGGCACACCGAATATGCTGCAGTCCATGCTCTGGAACGATGATGTTTACGGCGTTGTTCCGTTTGCATGGCCCGAACTCGTCTACAGGATTCCAGGCCATCTTCTCGCAGTTAACGAAAACATTATAACTGCACTCGGTCAGACCGACCCTCGTGAATTTGTTGAAACAAACAGCTGGACATGGGATCTTTTTGAGGAAAAACTCGAAGAATATACTTTCGATGATGCCGGAACCACCATCTACGCACTGAGATGCCATCCTGCATATTTCTCAATAAACTTTTTCCTTTCAAGCGGCGTTGCCCTTTCCGCTTACGAAAACGGACAGGTCGTATGCGGTCTTTATACCGATATCGGCAGAGAAGCGATGCAGCGCGCTCAGGATATCTATCAGGTAACACATAAACACTGTTTCCATCCTCAGACAGACTCAACGGGTCACGATGAATTCATTCGAGGCGAAGCAGCCATGTATCTTACATGGACGTATGAGCTTACCACAGACACCAAATACATCATGTATAATATGGATAACGTCGGCGTTATTCCATTTCCGCAGGGCCCTCACGCCACACCGGGAAAATACCTTTCTTATCATGAAGGACTCGGCTTTGCTACCGGCATACCGGCAAATGCCAAGGACCCCGAGGCTTCTGCCGCTATCCTGTCACAGCTCTATGAACCGTTTGAGGAATATAAAACAAAAGATGATATCATCGACTATATGACGTATCAGGTCTTCCACGACAGACGCGATTTTGAAGTAATCGAAAACTCAGTCCGAAACACGGAATACGGCTTTTTTAAAGAAGGCGCCCGTAAGGCCCTCGAAAACGTTCTCGGCACTCACGATTCCATACCGCAGATACTTGATTCTCTTGAAAGCGTTTACGACAAGATAGTTGATGATTATATGGTCTATCATTACGAAGCAAGAATTGAAGTATACGGCGAATAATATAATAAAAAGAATATCAATGAAAAAAAGCTCCGAGCATATCGGAGCTTTTCAGCAATTAAAGAAAGGAGTAAAAAATATGAAAAAATCTGTAAAGAGATAATAATCTTTGTTTGTGATTGCATTATACTCCGAAAAACCCTTTTCGTCAACCCCGTTTTGCGTAAGTTGCATTTTTTACGGCGTAAGTTGCAAAAACAGACTGTAAAATACATAAAAGCCTTTCCGTTTTTCCCGGAAAGGCTTTGTTTATATGCAGTTTTTGAATAGGAGATTTGCGTACGTCTTTTGGTTTAAGCTTATTCTTTAAAGAGTTCCGCCTGCCGTGCCAGTCCCGAAAAATCAGTTTCCGTTTGAGCTTTTAAGACTTTCAATAAATTCAACGTTGGGTATAACTTCTTTGATGATCGTCTCGTTAACTCTTTCAGCCTGGCTTGAAAGTATTTCTGCGGACGACTTTCCGTTCGCTGTGGCTGTTGCTGCGTTGTTGAAGAAATCGTATATGCTTGTAACGGACTGATATGCCCAGCGCGTATTGCGGAAAAGACTCATTATAACGTCAAGATCTCTATCGTCAAAGAAAATATTTGACATATAATTTTTCAGGTCGTCTTCCGTTTCATATCCTTCAAACGGGTCGCAAAAACGGTCAATAACGGTTGCAGCGCATTTTTCTTCCAAAGTATTGTAAAGTATCATGAATGCTATGTTCTCATGGTAGGCGTTCGTCCATTCGCCGTATGTGCCGTGAGGACCGCAGGGCATCGGAACAACACCGAAATTATCAAGCTTGTAGCTCATAAATCTGATTATGTGGTCAACAGCTGTCTTAGACATTACAAGCTCGTCATTGAGCATTTTTGCAAGCATAGTCTCATGATCGTTAAACGTGATATAGTCTTTGTTATTCGCAAAGAGGCGAGAGCACCAGTCAAGCGTTTCGGCAACCTCAGGTGAATCTATGGCAGGAAGAACGGAGCCGTCATCCTGAATCGTATAATACTGCATTCCGTTCATCATTGCAAATTCCAGAAGTCCCCATGTTATATTCACGGCTGTCGCCTGAACGGATCCGTCGTCTATCTGATAGTCTGGAATGACCTTTTCAAATGTATCCCACGTCCATTCACCGTTTTCAACATAATCTCTCGGATCGACTCTTCCGTATCTTGAGATGAGATTTTCATTTACAACAAAAACGCCGAATGAGGTAACTATCTGCTTTCCGGGCCACATGATGGGTGATACGCTGTATACCGTGCCCTTGAAAAGTCCCGGTTCAAGCATGCCGTAGCCGCCGTATTTTGAAGAATCTGTATAGTCAAGGTAGTCGGTCATGGCATCGAGCGGGAAACAGAAGCCTGCTCTGACAAACGATTGCTGGCCGGAAGTGAAGAGAATATCTGCAACAAAAGAACCGCTTGCAAGCACGGGAACAATGCTGTCAAGTCTGATCGTTCCGTCAGTTTTGATTGTTATTTTGCAGTTGACATCGTTTTCGATCTCTTTTTTTCTTTGAAGCAGCATATCCTCCATTAAAGTTCCTGAAGGATAGGAAAAAAGGCTTGTCGCCGTGGTTTCGGCCATGTGGTTCTGCATTATCGTGCACTCAAATCCGCCGAAATCAATTTTTCCGCTGTCAAAACCGCTGTTGAAGTCAACAAGAAATTCCTCGTTGTCCGTTGCTGCGCATGAACATATCGCAAATGCAATAAGAATAACAATTAACATGCAAACAGTTCTTTTCATGGTCAACCTCCGTTATTGGTCTATGTATTATAATGTTATTTTGCCTCTCGTCGCCTGTTAGTTTCCTTTGTCTTGCTTTGAACGCATCTGTTGTTTTGCCTGTGATGACATAAATATTAAAAATTTATATCATAAATATATCACATTTTTCGGCAAAAGTCAATACGATTCTTATCAACTGTTGATTTTTACTGCAGATCATCCGATTATGAACCATTGACAAATTCAGGAATCTGTAATATACTGAAAAAACAATTACGGTCAACGATCAAAAAGGCAGCATCAAAACGCTGTTTGTCAGAAATGAGGGCGTTATGGATTACTCTTCATCATTTGATACGATTGCGGGAGATAATATCATTCTCAGAAAAGCAAGAGAGAACGATTCGAAATCGATGCTTCTGCATGTGTGGAGCGACGAAGATGTTTACAGATGGATGCTTTTTGCACCGACTTTTTCAGATGAAGAAGCTCTTGACAGATGCAAAAGAAGCATTTCCTTTCAGAAGGATCGTTTTGCATGGTTTATATCCTTGAAAGATACCGACGAAGCGATCGGTCTTTGCTCTATGAGGCAGACAGAAAACGGACACTGGGAGGAATGCGGGATATGCATCGGAAAAGCATTTCAGGGGAGGGGGTACGGAAAAGAGGCAGCTTCCCTCATGCTTGATCTTGCGTTTTACCGCCTTTGCGCAAATGATTTTCGCTACAGCTATTTTTATGATAATATAAGATCAAAAAAAATTGCCGATTATTTCGGCTTTGTTTGCGACAGGGAAGAAATCGTCGTCAGACCGTGGGACGGCGCTGAAAAGAGAATCGTTTCATGTGTCCTTTCGAAAGAAAAATACTTTGCGATGAATCAGTAACTTTTACTGACTCATAAACAGACCGGCGCACGCAAAAAACGCACGCCGGTCTTTTCATTTTCAGCTTTTAAGTGAATGTTACATCCTATTAAAGCACTTCATTGGGCTCTTTACAGCCGCAAATCGGTGCAGTGAGAAGAAAAAGTTTGATTTTCACGGTTTTTCATGTTTTCTTCTCGTTTTTAAGAAGATAAGCGATACACGACCTTTATCAGCCGAATATTTCTTCGGCGGTAGATTCCATATTTACAACGTATTTCAGCCTGTTATCCTCGTCTGAATTTGCAAATGATTCGAGGCTTTCCTGCATACTCTTATTTCCTTTGATATTGATATATACGTCAGTTATGCCCTCATGTCTGTAATTGTAAAGAATAGTGTGGTACATTTTCATGAAGTTTGTAACGTCTCTGTCGTCAAAGAAATACTGCTTTCTGAGATAGTCAAATTCGTCTTCTTCTGTTTCATAACCTGGGAGCGGATCATAGATAGCGTTAAGTATTACTGCAGACATCGTCGGGTCTTTGCATATAGCCGGTATCGAGGTTATGCATCTTGTTGCTGTAATCGTCGAACCCGTGCTGTCCGCGTTTCCGTTAGGACCGTGAGGGAAAGGAACAACGCCGAAGTTTTCCATTTTGTATACTATCGAATTTTCCGCGCCGCAAAGGTCTGTGCCGTCCATAAGGGTAAGAACCGATTTTCCGTCAAGGAAGTTCTGGAGCATGGCTGTCCAGTTGTTTGTGAGGTCTATGGTAACAAAAGTTGAATACTCTCCAAACGTCCAGTTCCATGCGGTCTGCATTGCTTCAAACGTTATGGGGGAGTGGAGACTGAGCTGATAATCGCCTTTTTCGTCCTTATAAATGATTCCTTCTCCGTTTGTCGGATGCATCGTTCTGAAAAGCCAGTGCACAGTCGTTTCAAGAGCCTTGACCTCATCGCCCGCATCGTTTATATGGTTGTAAACAGGCATGAGTTCCTCAAGCTTTCTCCACGTCCATTCATCTTTCTCAACAAATTCTCTCGGGTCTGTCTGGCTCAGACGGCTTATCAATGTTTCGTTTACAACAACTGCGCCGTCTATCGAGCGATATTTCAGCATCGGCCATGCTGCGGGAAGAACGCCGTAAAGTCCGCCGTCCCAGCATACGGGCTTAAGATATTCTTTATTTCCCCATTTTGCCGAGTTCGTATAATCAAGGTAATCGCCTAAGTATGTAAAATCATAAAAATAACCGGCTCTTGCAAGACTTACCATTGCGTTTGTCGCTGTCTGAACGGCATCGTATGGCACTAAACCTGTTACTGATGTGGTCGTTATCAGGTTGTTTATATCGTTACCGGACGTGTTGACTGAGATTTTTACATTGTATTTGTTTTCAACTTCTCTGACCCTTTCAAGGGCAAGGTCTGCAAAAGCGGTATTGACAACGTATCCGAAATACTCTTCGCCTGTGGAATGTTCCCCGTTCCGCTGAACGAAAACAAATTCCTGTCCCTGATAGTCGATATCACCGAGGTCAGTTTCATAACTCGGCACTGCTTCCTCTGCCTGCTGACTGCAGCAGCAAAGAGAGAAAACGATACAGACTGTAAACAGCAATGAAATCACTTTTTTCATGGTAAGGTTCCTTTCTTATTTCTGATTTTCCATTATTATTATATATTATCGCCTATAATTTGTCAATAGTTTTTCGGAAATAATTATAAATTTGCTTATTAAAACCCTGCTTTTGTTTAGTTTCAGTTTATTTTATGCCTGTATTCTTAACTTTATTTGATGATTATATTATGAAAAGCGGTGCAGACAAATGAGTAAAAAGAACCTTAAAATCACCCTCGGAAAATCACTCTACTATATTGTTCTTCTGAGCTTTATCCTGCCTATCGGATACCTTGTTTTCAGAATCATATCGTCTGAAAACGCAGAAGGAGCAACGACGCTGCACTCAAGGGCTGATTACGTTCTGATGCTTGTTGAATGTGTCCTCGGAGTACTCGTTATTCATATTCCGTCGATCCTTGCACGCCGCTTTCGTTTTGAACTGCCGGCCGTTCTGTATATCCTTTATATAATCTTCCTTTATTGCGCCATTTTTCTCGGTGAGGTAAGAAGCTTTTACTACCTCGTTCCTCATTGGGATGATTTTCTTCATCTTTTCAGCAGTATGATGACCGGTTTCTTTGCCTTTATGGTCGTAACGATACTCAATCATGACGAAAAACTCGTTTTCACGCTTTCTCCTGTTTTCGTCGCTCTGTTCGCCTTTACTTTTTCGGTCTCTATAGGCGCCCTCTGGGAAATATATGAATATGCAGGAGACGGAATACTCGGAATCAATATGCAGAAATATATGAACGCCGGAGGCGAATCGCTTATCGGACACGCTGCTCTCACAGATACTATGGAAGACATAATTATCGATATGCTGGGCGCATTTATATCTGCTGTTGCAGGGTACATTTCAATTAAAAACAGCAAACGCTGGCTTGTTCCCATACTGAAAGACGTCGTCATCGCAGACAATAACGAAACGGCACCAGAGATTGACCCGGTATAGTCAAATATGCCGATACATATCGAAACTCCTCTTTATCTTTAAGGTAAAGAGGAGTTTTGCAATTTATTGCTTTATCATGGATCATAATAAATCAGTTAACTTTTTTCCGTAAAAGAAATCGTGAACAATGCCGTCAAATTCCGTCCACATCGGCAGGGTAAGACACGCTTCTCTTCTTGGGCAAACGTTTTTCTCTCCGGCAAGGCATGCTACGGATGAAAGCGGACCTTCAGTTATTTCAAGTATTTCGCCTACGGAATACTCGTCCGGTTTTTTTATCAGTTTATATCCGCCGCCTTTCCCGCTTGCAGCGGCAATCAGTCCGCCAACAACCATATCCTTTACAATTATCTCAAGATATTTTTTCGATATTTCCTGACGTTCGGCAATAGATTTTAGCGGAATATACTCTCCAGTATCGTTCTGTGCAAGGTCTATCATAACGCGTATGGCATATCTGCCGCGTGTAGAGATCATTTTCCCATCCTTCTTTCTTTTTTTTATTATACCACAAAGCAGGCATGAAAGTCAATAGAAAAAAAATAATTTACCTATTGACAAAGTAGGGAAATAGGTGTATAATATGCTCCAGATTGCATCGAGAGGAGAAAACAATGATTTACGCGGATAATGCAGCAACAACGCAAATGTATCCGGAGGCGCTTAAAACAATGTCAGACTCTGCCCGGGAGTTCTGGGGAAACCCTTCAAGTCTTTATTCTCACGGACAGAATGCAAAGGATCTTATTGAGAAATCAAGGGAGGAGATCGCCGCAGTGATCGGTGCACAGCCCTCAGAGATATATTTTACTTCCGGAGGCACTGAATCCGATAATCAGGCATTGTTGTCTGCCGCATACGAAGGAAAACGAAAAGGACGAATGCATATAGTTTCCACGGCGTTTGAGCACCATGCAGTCCTTCACACGCTTGAAAAGCTCAAAAAAGAGGGTTTTGAGATAACGCTTCTTGACGTACATGAAAACGGAATTACAGTCCCATCGGAGGTCGAGTCGGCTATACGCAGCGACACGTGTCTTGTCTCCGTCATGTATGCAAACAACGAGATCGGAACCGTTCAGCCGATTGCAGAAATAGGCAGGATCTGCAAAAACAGGAACGTTCCTTTTCATACCGATGCCGTGCAGGCTGTGGGACATATAAATATAGATGTCGTAAAAGACAATATAGATTATCTTTCCGCTTCGGCGCATAAATTCCACGGACCGAAGGGAGCGGGCTTTCTGTATGCAAGAAAAGGATCAAAACTTGAAAATCTTATAAACGGGGGAGCTCAGGAGCGTGGAAAGCGCGCGGGAACGGAAAATATTCCCTGTATAGCGGCAATGGCTAAGGCTTTGAAAATATCAAGCGATAAAATCGCTGAAAACGCCGCAGTTACCTCAAAAATGAGAGACAGACTCATCGCAGGGCTATCCGAGATACCCCATTCCGCATTGAACGGCGACGCAGATCGAAGGCTTCCGGGAAACGTAAGCTTTTGTTTTGAAGGCATAGAGGGCGAATCATTACTTCTCTTGCTTGACGATAAAGGGATTTGTGCATCTTCCGGTTCCGCCTGTACCTCCGGTTCGCTCGATCCCAGTCACGTACTTCTGGCGATAGGCAGGGTCCACGATGTTGCGCACGGCTCGCTTCGTCTCAGTATCGGTGAGGATATAACGACGGATGAAGTTGACTATATCATCCGTTCGGTAAAACAGGTCGTCGGCTATCTGCGCGGCTTTTCACCGATATGGCGAGACCTTGTTTCCGGCAAAAAAGAATTTATACTGTGAGGAGAATATAAAATGGCTTTATACAGCGAAAAAGTAATAGATCATTTCCGCAACCCGAGAAACGTCGGTGTAATAGAAGACGCAAATGCCGTCGGTGAAGTCGGAAATGCGAAATGCGGAGATATAATGAAAATGTATCTGAAAATCGAGAACGGTATAGTGAAGGACGTCAAGTTTGAAACGTTCGGATGCGGCAGCGCGATAGCATCAAGTTCCATGGCTTCCGAGCTTATCAAAGGCAAACCCGTCAGCGAGGTGAAAAAACTCACCAATAAGGCTGTCGCCGAAGCACTTGACGGTCTTCCTGCTCACAAAATGCATTGCAGCGTTCTTGCCGAAGAGGCTGTCAATGCGGCGCTTGAAGACTATTCAAAAAAGACAGGAATCGAAATATGACATTTTGATGAATCCCTTGACATCTCTTTTAAATATTGATATAATGACACAAATTATAATGAGTTTATATTCTCATTTCAATATTGTGCCATGAAAGAATTCATCCTATATGATATTAATGAAATGAGGATCAGAACATGAAAGATTATAAATTTGAAACCCTGCAACTTCACGTAGGTCAGGAACAGGCGGATCCTGCAACGGATTCACGCGCCGTTCCGATATATCAGACAACGTCCTACGTTTTTCATAACAGCAAGCATGCGGCAGACCGTTTCGGACTTGCCGACGCAGGCAATATTTACGGCAGGCTCACCAATTCAACTCAGGAAGTCCTCGAAAAAAGGATCGCGGCTCTTGAGGGAGGAAGCGCCGCACTTGCTCTTTCATCAGGCGCTGCGGCAATTACATATACTATCGAGGCTCTTGCAGCCAACGGCGGTCATATAGTAGCTCAAAAGACGATCTACGGCGGCAGCTATAACCTTCTTGCGCATACGCTGCCGCAGTACGGAATAAAAACATCTTTTGTCAATATACATGATCTTAAAGAGGTTGAGTCCGCCATCACTGACGACACAAGGGCGATATTCCTTGAAACTCTCGGCAATCCGAACAGCGATATCCCCGATATCGACGCGGTTGCAGCAATCGCCCATAAGCACGGTGTCCCCGTTGTGATCGACAACACCTTCGGCACTCCGTATCTTATCAGACCGATAGAACACGGCGCGGATATAGTCGTTCATTCCGCAACCAAATTCATCGGCGGACACGGAACAACGCTCGGCGGCATAATCGTTGAATCCGGCAAATTTAACTGGAAGGCAAGCGGAAAGTATCCGAATATAGCTGATCCGAACCCAAGCTATCACGGCGTTTCCTTCTATGATGCAGTGGGACCTGCGGCATTTGTTACGTTTATTCGCGCCATTCTTCTTCGCGATACAGGTGCGGCAATATCTCCGTTCAACGCGTTTCTCCTACTTCAGGGCGTTGAAACACTGTCGCTGAGGCTTGAAAGACATGCCGAAAATACAAAAAAGGTCGTTGAATATCTCAGCAGCCACCGCAAGGTCGAAAAGGTCAACCATCCGTCTCTTGAAAATCATCCCGATCATGCTCTTTATGAGAAATATTTTCCGAACGGCGGCGGATCGATATTCACGTTCGATATAAAAGGCGGACGCGAGGAGGCATGGAGGTTTATCGACAATCTCAAAATATTCTCCCTGCTTGCAAACGTTGCGGACGTAAAGAGCCTCGTAATACACCCTGCATCCACAACGCATTCCCAGCTTTCCGATAAAGAACTTGCCGAACAGAATATAGGCCAGAACACGATACGTCTTTCGATCGGTACAGAGCATATCGACGATATCATCGCCGACCTCGAAAACGGATTCAACGCCATATGAAATCGGAGGAAAAACAAATGTCACAGATATATAAGGGAATACTTGGACTTATCGGCAAAACACCGATAGTTGAAACGGTAAATCTCGAAAAAATACTTGATCTTAAAGCTAAGATCCTTGTCAAACTTGAGTATTTCAATCCCGCGGGCAGCGTTAAAGACCGCATTGCAAAAGCTATGATAGACGATGCTGAGAGCAAAGGCCTTCTTAAACCGGGATCCGTAATAATTGAACCGACATCCGGCAATACCGGGATCGGTCTTGCATCCATAGGCGCTGCAAAGGGCTACAGAGTAATTCTTACAATGCCGGAAACCATGAGCGTTGAAAGACGAAATATACTCAAAGCTTACGGAGCAGAGGTCGTTTTGACCGAAGGTGCAAAGGGAATGAAAGGCGCTATACAGAAAGCCGAGGAACTTGCGTCGGAAATACCCGATAGTTTCATTCCCGGTCAGTTTGTCAATCCCGCAAATCCTGCAGTCCATAAATCAACTACCGGTCCTGAGATCTGGAACGACACAGACGGCAATATCGATATATTCGTTGCAGGCGTAGGAACGGGCGGAACTTTGACCGGAGCAGGGGAATACCTTAAAGAGAAAAATCCTGATATCCGCATCGTAGCCGTAGAACCGGATGATTCTCCCGTTCTTTCTGAAGGCAGAGCGGGCGCGCATAAAATTCAGGGCATCGGCGCGGGCTTTGTTCCCGACGTGCTTAATACGAAAATATATGATGAGGTAATCAGAGTTGCAAACACTGACGCATTTGATACCTCAAAGCTCCTTGCTAAAAAAGAAGGAATCTCCGTCGGTATTTCTTCCGGCGCTGCCCTTTATGCCGCCGTCACCCTTGCAAAAAGGCCCGAAAACAAAAATAAAACGATAGTTGCTCTTCTGCCTGACAGCGGAGACAGATATTATTCCACGGCGCTGTTTGCCGACTGATACTTTCCTGAACGCTTCCCGGAGAGACGCATTATGTCATCAGAACTCCTGCAAAAACTCAATAATAATCTGAAAGATTCGAATCTGTTCCCTTCATCTGAAGGTAAGGGTTTTCCTGATAAAGAGAAGATATGCACCTTGATAAACGGCACTCTTTCTCTTCTTTTCCCCGGCTATTTCGGCTCTGAAACCGTATCAGACCCCGAAACCGTTGAGAAGACTGTTTTCGAAATTCTTGCCGAGCAGATATGCCGCGCATTCTCAACTGTCGGTAAAACATGTTCATCTTCCGAAGTAGCTGCAGGCAGATTTATGCAGTGTCTGCCCGAACTTCAGAAAACGCTTCTTACGGATGTTGAAGCCCTGTATGTCGGCGATCCCGCGGCAAAATCGCGCGGTGAAGTCCTTTTATGTTATCCGGGTTTTTTTGCCGTCGCGGTATACAGAATGGCACATGAGCTATATAAAATGCATATTCCGCTCATCCCCAGAATAATGACGGAATATGCTCACGGAAAAACAGGCATAGATATCCACCCCGGAGCAACGGTAGGGGAATACTTTTTTATCGACCACGGCACGGGTATAGTTATAGGCGAAACTGCAGTCATAGGCGACCATGTCAGGCTTTATCAGGGCGTTACTCTCGGCGCGAAAAGCTTTGAGAAAGATAAAAACGGGAACCCCGTGAAAAATCTGAAAAGACATCCCAATATAGGCAGCAACGTTATTATTTACGCCAATGCCACGATACTCGGAGGCAACACTTATATAGGCGATAACAGTATAATCGGCGCAAGCACGTGGATCGTAAATTCCGTCCCTGCCGGCAGCACTGTTATCTATTCTTCCAAATCGGAAAAAATACTCGAGCTATGGGGCGACAACGGTTCGGGTATATAAACGGCAGTCACTTATTTAGTTAACCATAATGTATTATTTACACCGTAAAAGGAGACAATTATGAACACTATGACATCAAAAGAACGTATTGATGCAGTTCTCAGCGGAAAACCTGTTGACAGAACCCCTTTTGCTCTCGTTGACGGCGGTGCATGGATCGCAAAAACCGAAAACATTTCATACCGCACCCTGTACGGAATGCCGGACGGAGGCGCTTCGCTCATAGCGAAATGGACAGACGATATCGAAACGGATATCATCAGTGCAGTATCAGGCGTTTTTACAGCATGTCTTAATGCTTTCGGTTCGCCTATACATATCGATGATATCGGCAGCCCCGTAAACGCCGGTCCTGCGCTTAAAGACCCGGAAAACGAGATACCTCTTCTTGATAAAAGCACAATCAGAGATAAACTTCTTGCAAACGAGTTCGTCCAAAACATGCTCACGCAGACAAGAAACGTCAAAAAACTTGTCGGAGACAGAAAATATCTTCTCGGGGATATAGCCGCTCCTTTCACGATGGCATCCGTCCTTGTCGGAACCCAGGATTTCATAATGCTTATGGCTGATGAACCTGAACTCGTTGAACAGCTTATGGACTTCACTACGGAAATAAGCGCAGAGATGTTCCGTTTGCTTTGTGAAAACGGATGCGATATCGCTATGCCGGCAGACCCTGTCGCAAGCGGAAATCTCATAAGCCAGGGAATGTATGAAGAATGGGCTCTTCCCGCTCTTGTTAACCTTAAAAACAAGATCACAGATTATAAATATTTCATGGCTCATGTCTGCGGCGCATCGGGCGCTCGCATTCAGAGCCTTCGTGATTCCGGAGTCCTTGCTTTCTCCTGCGATTACCTTGTCGATCTTGATACCGCTCTTACCGATGCAGACGGTAAAATGGCTATAATGGGTAACCTTAATCCTGCAGGAGCTCTGCTTGCAGGAACTCCCGACGAAGTATACGCAGAGGCATGCGAGAGAATAAAAACCGCAAACGGCAGACCTTTCATTCTTGCCCCCGGCTGCGATATGGGCTGCGATACGCCGTATGAAAACGTTAAAATGTTTATAAAGGCGTGCAAGGATCTTGCCTGAATAATAAAAATAAAGTCTCCCGTGATATTTCCGTATCATGGGAGTTTTTTTATTTGATAATTCTGACTTGTTTTTTAAAGCACTATATCAAGAACTGTAAGCGTTGCAAGCACCGTAGGCAGTGATACAGCCGCTCCGTATTTTACAAAATCACGAAAACCGAATCTGACGTTCTGAAATTTCAGTATCGACGACCACATTATTCCTGCAAGTGCTCCTACGGGTGTAAGAAACGCGCCTAAATTAGACCCAACCACAGAGGCGTATATCGCCCTTGTCTTGTCAGCTCCGCTCAGCGGTTCTGCTATCGAGCTGAAAAGAACGCTCATGGGAATATTGTTGATTATGTTTGCCGAAGCAAACGATGTAAGACCGAAGGAGAAGACCTCATCGCCCTTTGATATGATTTCGTCGATCTTATCCGTGACCCCGTTTTCCGAAAGGGAGAGTATCATTACAAACATAGAAAGCACAAACGGTATAAGCTGCCATGGCGAGCGCTTTATGCAGTCTATAAGCTCAACAGGCTTCCTTTTTCTTATCAGCGACACCGCAATGACCCATATTGCGAGGCTGACTGCAAAGCCGAGGGAGATATAATACATTTCAACGTGTATATACGAACTGATCGCAAGAAGGACCGTACACAGTCCCAGATGTATGATCCCTATGCTGAGAAGCGTCTTATCCCGGATCTTTGCAAGGGCTTTAGTCGGAACGATCGGCTGAGAAAGCTGTTTTCTGAATATAAGAAACAGAACGGCGAAGGATACGGCTCCCGCGGTAACCGTGGGAAGGATCATATTAATGAAATAGTCCATAAATCCTATGCCGTTAGCGGTCGCAAGATAAATGTTCGTGGGATTTCCTATTATAAGCGCCATGCTCCATGTATTCGCCGCTATAAATTCTGCAAAAAGATACGGTATGGGGCTTATCGATGCGTTTTTGGCAAAATAACATATAAAAGGAGTGAATGTCAGAATTATTATATCGTTTGATGTGAATACCGTAAGCACCGACACTGTGACGTATAAATACATAAACAGAGCATGCTGGCTTTTCCCTGCTTTTTCAAGCGTTATTGAAGCAAGATACGAAAAGAACCCCGCTTCGTCGAGAAAAACGGATAAAACCGTCATCGAAATAAACAGGATAAGGATCTTGATAGGGTTTATTGCCGTGTCCGCCGTAAGCGCTTTTCCTACGTCGGCAATATCTGCGGTATGAGTCAAAAGAATAACGCCTGCTCCTGCAAGAGTTACTATCCAGTATGTTCCTATTTCATGTCCTTTTACGGTTATTTTCGGAAAAAACAGTATCGAGGCGATCATCAGCGTGCATGTTATTGCGCAGATCATGATCGAAGCAGCCATTTCGCTCCTCCTTTTGGAACGTTAAATTATTATGATTTATCAGCTTTGATGAATTTGTTTTTATCTGAACGCACAATTGTGTATTATATTATATTTTTTAACGATTGTCAATAGAAATCACATTTTTTTTGATTGTTAATAATAATAAACCATATTTATCCAAATACTGAAGATCAAAATAATTGTAAGCGTTCTTTTTTACGGGTCAAAAAACCGAACAGGTCTTGATTTTTGATGTTTTATATTGTATAATAAAAGAATACTATGAGCGTTGACGCAGGGGGAGGGCAGAAAATGAGAATTTCCGATCTGACGGAGTATGCGGCTGAAAAATATCATATTTCGGAAGAGCATAAATGGTCGGATTTCCCGGGCTTTTCCGTTCTTTGCCACCCTGAAACGGGCAAATGGGTCGCGTTGGTCATACGCCAGTGGAACGAAGACCTTGGAGAAGAAATCGAAAGATGCGATATCAAATACAGCGGCGCAGCTCCCGCATGCTCTTATCTGTCTGCACCTTTTCGCATGCATGCAGGTCGTTGGATAGGGGTCGTTTTCAATGAAACTACCGATCCCGACGTTATATTCTCCATTTTTGACCGCGCTGTTGCCGAAGGCGCCCCAAGTGGCTTTAAAATCACTCTTGCATCTCAGCTTCTCACTGAAAAATTACGATACAGCGACACCGCAATACCATTCTCTGACGCAAAATCAATCCCTTCTGCCGATCCTGCACCGCTGCGGATCCGCGAGATGCGAAGACTATACGAATACGGCAGAGAATCTCTTGAGTCAAAGGCAAGAAATTTCTATAATCAAGCCTTGTTTATGTACGATTTTGAAGACGATTATGAGTGGACGGGAGATTTTAACTGCTATTTCCCTACGTATCACGATCTTACAACAAATCAGCTTCGCGGATATTTCTCATGGCGCAGTCAGGTAAGAAAAGGAGTATTCCGTCCTATCCCGGTTTCAGCTGCTTATATCTATATTTATGAGCTTATCAACGGTATCGGCGCTGATTCGCCGGAAGATGCGGTATCCAAACTCAGAGCATTTGAAAAAGGCTATATCGATGCAGGATTCGGCAATCCGCGAATGCGTGTAAACCTTCGCAGCTGGACGCTTGATTATATCATCATAAACGGACTTCCGAAAGAGCTTGCGATTGAAACTTTCGATTCCGATACGGTTAATAGAGACGCTGCTCTTTCAGTTCTTAAAAATCCCTCTGCGTACTCCGATAATGATGTCTTTGACGCTCTTTGCGCGATCGGCGGGAAAAAGACGTCATCATCGCCCGTTGTCACCGTATACCAGGAGAGGGGCAAACGCCTGTTTGCAGAATCGTGGCGCGCCGCTTCGGAATATAAAAGAGACGAAAAAACTCTTTTCCGTCTTTGCTTCGGCAAAAAAACGACTTGTCGATGGCTTCCGCTTGCCAATGCGGTCTATTATAATAAAAACAAAAACGGAAACACCGACTATATTATAAATGATGCAAGATATTACCGTTGCCGCAACGGCGAATGGTCTGTAACGTCATACTCAAAGGCATTGTTTGATCGCGAGCTGCTTTCCTCATTTCTCCGCGAAACAGATGCGCTTTTGCGCCGCTATCTTAAAACCGGCAGATACCTCAAAGAAGATGCGGCTGCGGAGTGGGCGATACCTTTCGTTAACGGCGTTATCAAACAGGATCAAACGGAAATCATAGAAGCGTCAAGACAGATAATTTCCATCGATCTGTCAGGTCTTGATAAGATCCGGACCGATGCAATGATAACAAGAGACAGCCTTTTGACTGACGAGGAAATCGAAGAAGAGACAGAATACACGCAGAGCGAGAGTTCAATCAACGATTCGTCACTTCCGCTTGATTCCGTACAGGTACAAATTCTCAAAGCGCTTATTAAGGGAGAAGATGCCGATCCGATCATAAAAGATGCCCGTCTTATGCCTTCAATAGCTGCTGATTTTATAAATGAGTCGCTGTTTGACGAAATAGGGGACTCAGTTGTAATTTGCGAAAACAATAAACTGTCCGTTGTTGAAGATTATATTGAAGATTTAGAGCGTTTGCTCGGAGGATGTAATAATGACTGATCAGAAAAGAGCGCCCAAACGCATTGCTCAGGCGGTGCTCAATTCGCTTAAAGGCGGCGTTGTGCCCCGTATAGGTCTGCCGTATATAACGGTAGGAAGAAAAAATGAGATAGAGGCTCTTCTTCACGATATCGATATCATTTCCGACGGGGGAGCGTCGTTCCGCTTTATTGTCGGCAGATACGGCAGCGGCAAAAGTTTTCTTCTGCAAACGATACGCAACTATGCGATGGAACGCGGTTTTATCGTTGCCGATGCCGACCTCTCTCCCGAAAGACGTCTGCAGGGCACAAAAGGACAGGGAATAGCAACTTACCGTGAGCTGATATCGAATCTGTCAACAAAAACCAGGCCCGAAGGAGGCGCACTGACGCTCGTGCTCGACCGCTGGATAAGCGCGGTCCAGAGCGAAGCGATCCGGGAAACAGGCTTATCGCCGGACGATCCGCTTCTTGCTTCGGCAACCGATAAAAAGATACTTGCCGTTACCTCTTCCGTAAGTGAGCTTGTTCACGGTTTTGAGTTTGCCAGACTTCTTTCCGCCTATTACCGCGCATATGTTGAGGGCGATGACGATAAAAAAGCGAATGTCGTTCGCTGGTTTCGCGGTGAGTATACGCTGAAAAGCGAAGCAAAAGCGGAGCTTGGCGTCAATATGATCATTACCGACGATGACTGGTACGATTATCTGAAGCTCTTTGCATCGTTTTTCAGAATGGCGGGATATGCAGGTATGTTTATAATGATAGACGAGCTTGTAAACATTTATAAAATACCTAATTCCGTTACAAGACAGTATAATTACGAAAAACTTCTTTCAATGTATAACGATACTCTTCAGGGCAAGGCGAAATATCTCGGTATCCTCATGGGCTCCACGCCTCAGGCGTTGGAAGACAAGCGCCGCGGAGTATACAGCTACGAGGCCCTTCGCTCACGTCTCGCTGAAGGACGTTTTTCAAAACCGGGCTCAAGAGATCTGCTTGCTCCCGTTATAAGACTTGAACCTCTTACCGCAGAAGAAATGCTTGTATTATGCGAAAAACTATCGGAAATGCACGCCGACCTTTATGGGTATGAGCGTAAGATCAGCACGGATGATCTTGTTACTTTTATCAGGATCGAATACTCACGCATAGGCGCGGACATAAACATAACGCCACGTGAAGTTATACGTGATTTTATCGAACTTCTTGATATTTTATATCAGCATCCCGAAACAGACGTCGCGTCACTGCTTAATTCAGATGAGTTCAGTTATGCCGGCTCGGAAGCCGTTTCTGACGATGCCGACCCCGGATACGTGGAGTTTACCTTATGAATGTATTCGAAAGATATGCACCCTTTATTCAGGACTATATATACCGCTCCGGATGGCAGAGCCTTCGTGCCGTTCAGAATGCTGCCGGAGACGCCATATTCGGAACAGATAAAAACGTCCTTCTTACCGCTTCAACAGCATCAGGTAAAACAGAGGCTGCTTTTTTCCCGATCCTTACGTTGCTTGACGAAGATCCGCTGAGATCCGTCGGCGTGCTCTATATCGCCCCGCTCAAAGCGCTTATCAACGATCAGTTCGGCCGTCTGACTGAGCTTTGCGAAGAACAGGGCATCCCCGTAACAAGATGGCACGGAGATGCGAATCAGACAGCCAAACGAAAACTTATCAAAAAACCGGCGGGCATACTTCAGATCACGCCCGAGTCTCTGGAATCACTGTTGATAAACAAGCATATGGAAATTCCGTCTCTTTTCGGTGATCTGCGGTTCATAGTTATTGATGAGATCCATTCGTTGCTCCGTGCAGACAGGGGGTTGCAGACGTTTTGCCTTATCGAGCGTCTTTGCGCCGCAGCAGGATGCGATCCTCGAAGAATAGGCCTTTCCGCAACGATAGGTAATCCGGAGCTTGCGGGCAGATTTCTCGCCGCCGGCAGCAAAAAAGAAACCGTCATCCCGAAATTCGACGGCGGCAAAGAGGTCTGGCGTATTTCCATGGAGCATTTTTACAATTCGGCTCCTCAGGCGGATGAAGGAAAAACTATCAACGCTCCTTCACCTCACATTGAAAATCCTACAGATACGGCTCCCGCTGCCGCAGATCCGGGTATCGGATATATATTTGAGCATACAAAAGGGAAAAAATGTCTTGTCTTTACAAATTCGCGCGAAGAATGCGAATCGGTTTGTCAGCAGCTAAGACAGTATTGCGAGGCGAACAGAGAGCCGGACAGATTTCTTATCCATCACGGCAATCTTTCCGCTTCATACCGTGAAAGTGCGGAAGAGGAAATGAAAGACGACGATTCTCTCATGTCCGTCTGCGCCACCGCAACGCTCGAACTGGGTATAGACGTCGGAAAGCTTGAACGGGCATTTCAGATCGATGCTCCGTTTACTGTTTCAGGCTTCCTTCAGCGTCTGGGCAGAACAGGACGACGGGGCGATCCCGCCGAAATGTGGTTCGTGATGCGTGAAGATCATATGGAAGCACGCGCGATGCTTCCCGACAGCATCCCATGGTATCTTATTCAGGGAATAGCGCTCATACAGCTGTATATCGAGGAGAGATTTGTCGAACCTCCCCGTATGTTCAGAATGCCTTTCAGCCTTCTTTATCATCAGACTATGAGCACGCTTGCGTCTTACGGCGAAATGACGCCGGCAGAGCTCGCATCCCGCGTTCTGACGCTTTCTGCGTTCAGCAATATAACTGCAGAAGATTATAAAACCCTGCTTTTGCACCTTATTGAATCTGACCATATAAACCGAACGGAGAACGGTGGACTGATCGTCGGACTGACCGGTGAACGGATCGTAAATAACTATAAATTCTATGCCGTTTTCCGAGAAAATACCGAGTATACCGTCCGCTCCGGATCCGAACAGCTCGGAACTATCGTAAAACCGCCGCCTGTAGGTGATAAGATCGCCATAGCGGGCCGTGTCTGGGTAGTGGAGGAGGTAGACCACAAACGCCGCGAAGTATTCTGTACCCTTGTAAAAGGAAATATCCCCGCATATTTTGGTGACGTTGCAGGCGATATAAATACGCGTATTTTAGAGCGTATGTATGCGGTGCTTAATGAAAACAGACAGTATCCGTATCTCATGCCTCACGCGATATGCCGTCTTGCCGATGCAAGAGAAACATTTGGTAAATCGCATATGGCGGACCGTCCGCTGATCTGTCTCGGCGGAAACATGTGGGCGCTTTTCCCGTGGGTAGGCACGTATGCGTTTCTTGCGATGGAGCGTTTCCTCAAGATACGTTGCGGTAAAAGGCTCGGTCTCAAGGGACTTCAGTCGTCTCGTCCGTATTATATGCAGTTTACAATGCAGGCAAGCGAAACGGAGTTTTATGAAATTGTCTGCGATGAGGCAAAAAACGAATTCGATCCTCTTTCTCTCGTTTATCCCAATGAAATTCCGGTATTTGAAAAATATGATGAATTCGTTCCCTCAGAGCTTGTTCGGAAGGGCTTTGCCAATGCCGTCCTTGATATAAACGACATGAAAAAACATGTCCTTATCTGGGAAAAATTCATAGAGAAATAATCAAGACCTCTTTTGCAGCTTCGCAAAAGAGGTCTTTCTTTTTATTTGAGATTACCGTTCGGGAACGATTGCTCCCTGACTGCGCAGATAATCTTTTACTTCATCCGTGTTTACAAGCCTTGTGTTGACCGTATGATTTCTCAATGCAACTGCAGCCGCGGCTCCGACTGCCTGACCCATCGCCATGCATGAGGCTTTTACCCTTATTGCAGACTGGCTTTCCCTGTCTGCGGATACGCAGCGTCCCGCAGTATAAACGTTCAGGAGACCCTTGGGTCGCATTGCACCAAGTGAGATAGAAGGCGTTTTTTCATCATTCAGATAAACTATCCTTGAGGGTTTGTTGTCCCGGTGAATATCGATAAACCAGTATGTGTAGCATACCGCATCGTCGTATATGCGCTTATTAAGGTAATCGTCTCCTGTCATTACGATATCTCCCTCTATTCTTCGACTTTCCCTCGGAGCGGATTCCGGCGCGCTGCCTATTATATCCATAGGAGCACCTGACGATTTTATTACCGAAAGCATTTCAACTATCTGCTTTCTGGTCTTTATCTCGGTATCGCTGCGGCTTTCGCTGTCTGCGGTATTCAATCCGCAAATATGGTTTGTATTGTCTCCTTTTGAAGACAGCAGGCTTTCGAATCTGCCCGAACAAAGTATTTCTCTCAGCCCGGGGTCTTTTACGGTCGCTTCGCTCCAGGCTTTATCTGATTTCTCAAAAAGAGCCGCGTCGCTGTTTCCGGCAGGATATAGGCGCATTGTTCCCGGCTGAAGTTCCTGAGAGATCATATATTTCGCACCTGCCCATACGGAAAGATCGCCGTCTCCCGTGCAATCTATGAAAATCTTCGCTTTGTGCCTTACAAGTCCGTTTTTTGTCGTTACTATAACCGAATCAACGCGTGTTCCGTTCTGAGTTTTGGTTGTATCTACAGCAACTATTCCCTGTCTGTAAAACAGTTTAACGTTCGCCTGAAGAAGAAAATCGTCCATACACTGGGCTGCGGCGATAGGGTTGACTTTTACTCCGTACTGCCAGTGGACACGATACGGCGCGTCCATATCGGGAATAGCGGCAAATCCGCGCCGTTCAAGCTCAAGAACATATTCCATGGCTATGCCGGAAATAATTATCCTGTCGCCCACGGGTCTGTGCGGATTGTTGAACTGATCGATAGAGTTGCTTCCAAGAACCGTCAAAGAACCTCCGGGCATCGCAAAATGCTCAAAAAGAGCAACGTTCAGTCCGCTTCTGCCTGCCTGAACAGCTGCGCAGAAACCCGCACAGCCGGCCCCTGCGACAATTACGTCAAACACGTTACCTTCCCGTATTTCCATAAAACACACCCTATATGCTGAATTTACCAGATATTTAGATAATATCATATCTTTATTAAATAATTGTGACAGTTGCATCTTCTCAGACATTTTCCTTCTCAAACAGCCTTAAAAGCATAAAAGCAGACGGACACATACTGCCCGTCTGCTTTTGATATAAAATGTTTTGATTATTATTTGAGCGAATAGTTTGAATCATTTATTCCGTCTGCCCATATCCATCCGTTCGAAACGGCGTTTTTCAGTGTGAAGGAGTATTCAGTTCCTTCAAACGTAAAAGTGTGAGCTCCGGAATTAAGATTGCCTGAATATACAACGTAACCCTGCGGCAGCGACGAAGAGCCTAATCCTCCAGCACCGAATCCTCCGCCCTGAGGTCCTCCGAATCCGCCGCCCTGATGACCTCCGAAACCACCCATTCCGCCGCCTCGGCCACCAATCATTCCGTTGGCTGATCCGGGAACGTTGCCGAGTGCAACAAGAATGCCGCCGGTTACGCTGATGTTACTGTCGATATCCATCGCCGACATATTTCCGTTTGAATCCGCATTCGGATTGCTTACCGCTACAAAGCCGCCTGTTTGCAGATAGCTTCCGTTGCTGTCTATCCCGTCAACATCCCTTCCTGATACTTCCGCAACAACGTGACCTCCCGAAACGGTTATCATTCCGTCAGAACTCCAATTTGACGAGCTTGTGGCATTGAGCGCATCGTCATCTGCATAGACGTATACATTGCCGCCTTCTACGGTTATATAATGCCCTTCCAGCCCTTCATGCGAGTATTCTATGTCTATATTGCCGTCTGTAATAAGAAGTGTTCCGTCAGCGTGAATTCCATCGTCGGCAGTGTAAGCTATCGTTACAGATCCTCCTGAAACCGTTATATTTCCTGTCGGATCAGATCCATTTTCAAGCGCGTTATCGTTATTTGCATGTATCGCATCGTCTGACGAGCGCAATACCGTTATTTCTCCGCCGCTTATATCGATACTGTTATTTGCCGCTATACCTTTCCCTCCCGCATCAACTACCGTTACCGATCCTCCCGCTATAACAACGTCATACGCTGCGTCTATACCGTCGTCAGACGCGGTCAGAGTGAGCGTTCCGCCGCTAACGGTAACGGTTCCTTTCTGATTGCCTTTGCTTGAAATATCCGAATTATCGGTTTTTATCGCATCACCGCCGGTTGAAACGGCTGTTATTTCTCCTGATTCGACCGTTACAGAGTCGTTGCCTTTTATAGCATTGTTCGGCGCCGTGACAGAAAGAGTTACGTCTTTTATTTTCAGATCGTCTTTTGTTTGAACACCGTTGTTATAGCTTTTAGCCGTAACGTTCAAAACTCCCGCCCCGGAAAGATTAAGGTCGCATAATGCGTAGATCGCGGCAGAACCTTCCGTATCACTGTCTTGCGCAATGTAGCTTCGTTCGTCGGTTATGTTATTAACTGTTCCTTCCGTTGCTTTGATTTTTATCTTGTCTGCGTTCATCACGTAAACAGGGGAGTCAAATGAGCATGACACCGACGCGCCGTTCAGTTCGATCTCAACTTCATCCTCGTCGCCCGCATTTACTATGATCTGTCCGTTATCAAGCGTTCCTGATAACGTATATGTTCCCGAAGTCAGGATCGTGTATGTATTTCCGTCTTTTGTTACGCTTCCGTCTGACGTGATGATGAGAAAATTACCATCCCCAACCTCCGAAAATGTGCTGTTTTCTTCAGTTTCATCGGCAGAGCTTGTTTCATCCGATGCTTTTTCGCCGCTGATTTCTTCCTCATTCAGAGAATCGTCGTTTCCCTCGTCGGATATTTTATTCTGTTCCTCTTCGTGATGCGTGGTATCCTGCATTTCAGACTCTGCAGATTCTTCGGATATATCATTTTCTTGTATCGAAGAGCTTTCGTTGGCTTTCACGTCTTCTTCGTTGACGACTTCCTGATCCTCAGCAGGTTCGCTGCCAATCCTCCTGTTTTCTTCCGAAGAGATCTCTTCGCTGTATTCATACGAACCGCTGTCAGAAATATTGCTTTCGCCTGACGAACCGGTATTAACAGATATCTCTTCATTCTCCGACGTTTCTTCGAAATTGCCGGCGTTTTCTGTAGCGACAGGCTGCTCAGGCAACACCGTCGGATCTACGTCTTCGTAACTTGTGTGCAATTCGCACGCGCACATACCTGTAATTATTAAAACAGCGATCAAAGCTGTTATCGTCCTTTTGAATTGTTTCATAGTCGACCCACCTTTGTTTTTTTGATGGCTGTATTATACCGTGTCAATATTGAAGCAAGATTGAAATAATTGTGCCTTTTGTAAAAAAATATAGCCTTTCCTTGACAATTGAACGATTCTCGGCTATAATATAAAATGCGTGGATTAAGTGAATCATTCCTTTTTTTCTGTTCCGCGCTCATGAATCAGTTTTTTATTAAATATAATAAGGAGAATTTATCATGGCAGTAAATCGTTTTGTTCTTAACGGCATTTCCTATCACGGCCACGGTGCCATCAGGGAAATCCCCGGTCTTCTTAAATCCAGAGGCTACAAAAAAGCATTTGTAGCATCTGACCCCGATCTTCTTAAATTCGGCGTAACTCAGAAAGTTACGGATCTTCTCAAAGAAAACGGAATAGATTTCGAAATCTATTCTGATATCAAACCCAATCCCACGATCGAAAACGTTCAGCACGGCGTTGCGGCATACAAAGCCTCAGGCGCAGACTGCATGATCACGATCGGCGGCGGTTCTTCAATGGATACAGGTAAAGGTATCGGCATTATAGTCAATAACCCCGAATTTGCGGACGTTCGTTCTCTTGAAGGCGTTGCCCCCACAAAAAACCGCACCGTATTCACGATCGCTGTTCCCACAACAGGCGGCACAGGCGCTGAATCCACCATCAACTACGTTATCACGGATGTTGAACGCAAGCGTAAATTCGTATGCGTAGACCCCAACGATATTCCCGATATTGCCGTAGTTGACCCCGATATGATGTCCACTATGCCCAAAGGCCTTACCGCATCTACAGGTATGGATGCTCTTACTCACGCTATCGAGGGTTACACCACCGCAGCAGCATGGGAGCTTGCAGATGTTCTCAATCTCGAAGCAATACAGCTCATTGCAAAAAATCTCAGAAAAGCAGTTGCAAATGATCCGGACGGACGTGAAGGCATGGCTCTTGCTCAGTACGTTACGGCAATGGCTTATTCTAATGTCGGACTCGGTATCGCTCACTCCATGGCTCATACTCTAGGCGCGGTATATGATACTCCTCACGGCGTTGCATGCGCTATGATGCTTCCGATAGTTATGGAATTCAACCAGGATTATACAGGTGAAAAATTCAAGGCGATCGCTGAAGCATTCGGTGTAAATACAGTAGGCATGAGCGAAAAAGAATACCGCAAAGCAGCAATAGACGCAGTTCGTCAGCTCTCTGTTGACGTCGGTATCCCCACAAAGCTTGAAAAACTCAAGGAAGAAGATCTTCCGTTCCTTTGCCAGTCCGCCGCAGCAGATGCATGTGCTCCGGGCAACCCGCGCCACGCCGAACTTGCAGACTTCGAAGCAATGTTCAGAAAACTTATGTGATCACATCAACATATCCGTAAAAATAAAGAGGACTCCGCATATGCGGGGTCCTCTTTGGCTGTAAACCGTCAGGTTTTTTCAGAAAACTGTTTTTATTATGATTCCGCGAGGGGAGGAGGGGAATTCTATATATGTTGTTTTCGTCTCTTTATCGAAAACGGATGTTACAGGTACGCTTTCCGATCCTGTTTTTGCGGATATTGTTTTCGGCGGACGTTTTGTCCATACCCTGATACATCCGCGCATTTCAGAGGGTCCGGTTATCTTGCAGGTAAGAGATCTGTTTGTCTGTTTAACTCCCGAAACACGACCAGATACGGCAATTATGTCGGAATTGCCTTCCGTATCTATGCGGGAAAGGTCTGCAAACAGCCTTACGTCTCCGGTTTTTATCTCCGGTGATTTGCATACGGGCAGTTTTTCATCAAAAATATCGATATATGTTCCCGCCAGTGTCAGAGGCTCGTTATTGCATGTCTCATACAGTGCGGCTGCAACAACATAACGGCCTCTTCTCAGAGCAAACGAGGATGACGCGGAAAACGGTTCGCCGGTCATTTCAAAGATGTTTTTTATATGCGAGAGATATATGTCACAGCACGACGTATCTTTCGCAATATCTGACGGCGATGCGCAGTAATATGTCAGAGTTCCTTTACCTACACTGTAAACGCCTTCTGAAATATCCGCAGAAAGTCCCATTGTTTCAAAAAGATGATCGGCAGGCGTTTTATATTTGTGCTTTCCGCTGTTCCACCAGTGAGGAATATCGTGATAAGCATCTGAGCCGTCCCCTACATAAACAAGAGCGCCTCCGTTTCTTACCCACTGCGCGATCGCGTTGTTTATGTCGGGAGATTCCGGTTTCATGAACTCGTATGAAAGAACAAGTTTTTTATATCCGTCCCCATATCCCGGATAGCGTCTGAAATTTTCCAGCTGAACAGGACGCACGCACAGTCCGCTTTTTAGCAAGGGCATCGCAAGTCCGAAAAACGGATCCCATAATACAGTTTCGGTTTCATCGTGCTGTCTGTCTCCATCCGGATACGATCTCTCAAAAAGACATGTATCCGAAAGAATAACACCGATTTTTTTTGTATCTGTCAGCCATTCGACGTCGTCAGTCTTCATATCGCGCAAAGCATGATTGACCGTAAGAAGATTCGTTTTGTATTCTTTCGGAATTCCTTCTTTGCCGGTTCCCTCTGCATTCGGGTACTGCCCGGTATACACGCGTTTAGGCCACGGAGTCACCTCAAAACTAGCTATCTCCGGGTGAAAAAGAGACGCTGCCACGGTTTTATAATAATTCTTTCTGTAATCTTCCCATGTATGATTGAGATTATCTTCGATCGGATCGTGCAGATACCACATTTTCCTGTCTGTTCCCGCAACAAGTTCCTGCATTATTCCATATTCAAGAAAAGCGTTCTCAAAAGTCCGTTCGCAGCTTACTCCTCTGTAGGTGTTCCGTACTCGCGAAGTTCCCGTCCATATCTGGGCTATATATCCGTCAACAGACGGTATGTCCAGAAGAGAGGACTCTGGTGAGACTATTTTCCATTGAGAATAATTGATAAGTGAGTGCGTCGGAACATAAAAACGGACGGCTTTTCCGTATTTTACAAGCGAGTATTCTTTAAGCTCGGCGCAGATCCTGTCAAGAGTTCGTTTGTAAAGGTATTGCTTGAGTTTTGACGCCTTATAATGCCCTTCGCACGTCGCATGAGGGTTTTGCCACGGCTCGTTGTAGAAGATGCGCCATTCACGTTTGAATGCTTCGGAATATCCGCACTCGACCCAGAATTCCGGCTCTTCAAGGTGTATCGCCTCAACGCCTGCGTCTATCGCCACCTTCAGCTTGTTTGCCATATAGTCGGCAAACGATACGGAAGGCACCATATACGGAATACTTCCGCCGTGATTTTTTGCTTCCTTTCCGCCTTTACCTACCTGCATTTCATCGTAATGCTCTCTGCCGTCATATTTTCCGGATAAATAATCTCCGTAGTTGCCCCAGGCAATGCCGGTCATAAGATGGATCACGTATCCGCGCTTTTTCCAGTGAGCGATTCGGTTCTTCAGATTGTGAAGCCCGTATACCATAACGAAATCGGATTGAATATCGTATCTTTCGTCGTAATCGTTGCTTTCCTGGAAGCCCGTGCGCTCCTCATGTCTGTCGTATTCCTTCAGCATATATCCTCCGAATTTATTTATTGAATGTGAAATCACGTTCAAATTCATATGTTTTGCCGTTTATTCTTACCTTGCCCGAAATATCTCTTCTGCCTGTTATTTCACAGCAAACAACTTCTCCGTTTCTCCATTTGCATGATACCTTGAATCCTCCTCGCGCGATCAGCCCGTTGAATTCGCCGTTCGCCCATGCTTTCGGCAGGGCAGGAACCACTTTGATGCATCCGTCATGACTTTGCAGCAGCATCTCCGCTATCCCTGCAGTCCCTCCGAAATTGCCGTCTATCTGGAACGGGGGATGATTGTCGAACATATTCGGCAGCGTGCTGTTTTTTATAAGCGCAACGATATTTTCGTATGCCTTGTCTCCGTCAGCAAGGCGAGCAAAGAAATTAACGATCCATGCTCTGCTCCAGCCTGTATGTCCGCCTCCGTTTGCAAGTCTTCGTTCGATAGTCTTTCTTGCTGCCGCAAACAGCTCAGGAGTATTTTCGGTGATCAGTGCAGCCGGATGAAGTCCGTAAAGATGAGAGATATGACGGTGCCCCGGTTCTGCTTCGTCAAAATCTTCCGACCATTCCATGATCTGTCCGTATTTACCTATTCGGAAAGGAGGCATTTTTGCAAGCTTTTCTTTGAGGGTTTCTTTAAACTCCTCGTCTGTTTTCAATACTTCGATCGCCTCAATATTGAATTCAAAAAGCTCTCTTATTATGCTCACGTCCATTGTAGGACCTGCGCAGACGCTTGAACGGCTTCCGTCTGAAGGACTGATAAAGCTGTTTTCAGGCGAGCTTGCGGGCGCGGTAACAAGATATCCGTTTCTCGGGTCAGTTACAAGATACGAGCAGAAAAATTCGGAAGCCCCTTTGATTATCGGATAAAACTCACGCAATATCTCTTTGTCTCCGCTGTAAAGCCAGCGTTCCTTGACGTGACGCAGACACCATGCTCCGGCAGTGGCAAACGCTCCGTATACGGGCGATCCTCCCAGAGCGGTATAGCCCCACGGTGTGGTCGTATAGTGCGCGACCCATCCGGGACAGCCGTAAACGTTTCGGGCTGTTGCGGCTCCTCTTTCCGCTATGAGCCTTATAAGATCAAAAAACGGCTCGATAAGCTCCGGCATGTCGGCGGTTTCGGCAAACCAGTAGTTCATCTGAATATTAATGTTTATATGGTAGTCCGCGCCCCAGGGTGCGTTGTAGTCCTTATTCCAGAGTCCCTGAAGATTTGCGGGCAGCTTTCCCCTTGAAGAACCTATAAGAAGATATCTGCCGAAGTTATAGTAAAGCTCCACGAGCCCTATGTCGTTTTCGGGATTTTTTATCCGCTCGTTTGTCGGTATGTCTGATTTCGATCCTGACTGCTCAAAAGAAATCTCAGCCCTTGAAAGCATTTCCGTAAAATAATCACGCGTGTCTTTAAGCAAAACGTCGTATCCTGCAGCCATTGCGCGTTTCAGCGTTTCGTCGCATACTTTCTGCGGATCGTTGTCCGTTTTGTATGAGGTAGCGGCGGTTATGAATATATAAAGAGCCCCGTTTTTTCTTAAATAACGTATTAATACGGCAAATTTCATCGGCAGATAACCAACGGCTGTTATTTCACCGTCGTTATACGTTATGCTTGCGTTTTCTCTTTCATACCGTATTTCCGCGTTTTCTGTATCTCCGCTTATTCTGATAACCGCAGTGTTATAGTTATAAGAAATAAAATAATCTCTCTCCGTATTCCCGAAACTGACTTGAGCCCGTCCTTCGTCAAGAAGCAGCTCTCTGACATATCTCTCGCTTTTGTCAGAATGGGAGGAGATATAAAGATCTCCGGCTGTCTGATTTGAACCGTAAGACGGCATACGCTCTCTGTTTTTATTGCGGCATACCATATATTCATTGCAGAGTCTGTTCGCTTCCGTGTATTTACCGTCAAAAATGAGCTTGCGTATCTCATCAAGATGCTTTACGGTTTCGGGATTGTCGTCATCATCGGCTCTCCAGCCTGACCATATCGTTTTTTCGCTGAGCTGAACGCGCTCTTCACCAGTTCTTCCGAAAACCATCATTCCGAGCTTTCCGTTGCCTAACGGAAGCGCTTCCTCCCACGCTTCAGCGGGGAAATTGTAAAACAGCCTGTTTTCCTTCATATCCTGTTCTCCTTACGGACAATTAATTTCTTCAGTCTTGCCGTTATATTTAACCGTGCACTTAGTTCCCGGCTTTCCTTTGATGTCAAGGAATGTAACTTTGCCCTTTTTCCATTTGCATGATACGCTGAATCCTCCGCGAGCCATCAGCCCGTTGAATTCTCCGTCCATCCATGCGTCGGGAAGTGCGGGAAGAATATCTATATACCCGTCGTGACTCTGCATCAGCATCTCCGATATTCCCGCTGCGCCGCCGAAGTTTCCGTCTATCTGGAACGGAGGATGATTATCGAACAAATTCGGAAGAGTCGACTTTTTTATCAGCTGCAGAATGTTTTCGTAAGCCTTGTTTCCGTCGCAAAGTCTTGCATAAAAGTTTATTATCCATGCTCTGCTCCATCCCGTGTGTCCGCCGCCGTGGGAAAGTCTGCGCTCGATCGTCTTTTTTGCGGCGTTGAACAGTTCGGGCGTGTTTTTCGTGATCTGCGAGGCAGGGTAGAGTGCATAAAGATGTGAAATATGGCGGTGTCCCGGTTCTGCTTCGTCAAAATCCTCAGACCATTCCATGATCTGACCGTGTTTTCCTATGCGGATAGGCGGAAGCTTCGAAAGCTTTTCCGTCAATATGTCCCTGAAGTCCGTATCGTTCCCGAGGACGTCTATAGCCTGTATGTTGAACTCAAAAAGTTCTCTGATTATACTTATATCCATAGTCGGACCTGCGCAGATGCTTGCGCGTTTTCCGTCTGCGGGATTAATAAATACGTTTTCGGGTGAGCTTGCGGGAGCTGTCACAAGATATCCGTTTCGCGGATCCTCAACAAGATAATCGCAGAAAAACAGCGATGCTCCTTTTATTACTGGATAGTATTCTTTCAGAAATTCTTTGTCGCCCGAATAAAGCCACCGTTCTTTGATGTGACGCACGCACCATGCGCCGCCTGTCACGAATGCGCTTGACCAGCCGTAATTGCCGAGTGAAGCATGACCGAACGGGTTTGACACAACGCCCTGAAACCATCCGCGGCAGTGAAAATGCAGTTGCGCGCTTTCTTCTGCCGGTTTGATGAATGATTTGATATGATCGAAAAACGGCTCGATCAGTTCGGGAAGGTTTGCAGCCTCTGCGGCCCAGTAGTTCATCTGACAGTTGATATTCAGGTGGAAATCCGCAGTCCATGGCGGTCTGTATTCTTTATTCCATATTCCCTGAAGATTTGCGGGCAGTTTTCCTCTTGAAGAACCTATAAGCAGATATCTGCCGAAATTGTAGTAAAGCTCCACGAGTCCCAGGTCGTTTTCAGGATTCTCTATCCGCTCGTTTGTCGGTATATCTTTCTTTTTTCCGGAATCGGGGAATGTTATTTCTGTGCGGGAAAGCAGATCGGAAAAATAATCCGCAGTGCCTTTAAGAAGGATATCATATCCTGCATTCATCGCTCTGTCAAGCGTTTCTGCGGTAATCTCCTCAGGTTCTTTTTCCTCTTTAAATCGCGTTGATGCGGTCATGAAAATATAAAGAGCGTTATCTTCAACATAATAGCGGATCCTGATAAAATATTTCATCGGCAGATAACCTATGGCCGTGATCTCACTGCCGTTATCGGTAACGTATGCGTTATCACGTTCATATTTCAGCTTTGCGCCTTCAATGCCTCCTTTTATTCTGATAACGGCGGTATTGTAATTATACGAAACAAAATAATCTCTTTCAGATCCGCCGCAGATTACGCGTGCAAGACCTTTGTCGAGAATGAGTTCACGAGAATATACGTCACTGTTAGCACTGGGAAGCGATATGTAAAGATCGCCTGCTGTCTGATGCGCACCGAATTGCGTTATGTCGTGCGGACCGAGATGTCTGCAGAGAAAGTTTTTGTTGCATATTTCCTCTGCCTGTGAATACTTGTTTTCAAAAATAAGCTTTCTTATCTTGTCAAGGTATCTGTATGCGTCCGGATTGAACGATGCTTTCGTTTCTCTTCCTGCCCAAAAGCTTTCTTCATTCAGCTGCAATCTCTCTTCGTTGACCCCGCCGAAAACCATCATGCCCAGCTTACCGTTGCCCAACGGAAGGGCCTCTTCCCATACCGAAGAGGGAGATGTGTAGTATAATCTGTTTTCTTTCATGGTAGCCCCCAACTTTCCGTGTTTTATTAATTATAATACATTATCCTCAAAAAGTCAATCGGTTTTCGCGATCACTTCATATCCTGTCTTTACGTGCGTAAAGTCCGGCGCGATCAAAAATTTCTGCATAATTTATGTCCGTTTTTTCATATTTATGTATAAAAAACCGATAGTTTAAAAAAAATTTACCTTTATATTATTGACATAAAAAAGAAAAGAGAGTATAATAGCGGATAATATATATTTGTAATCAAAAAGACGCGTTTTTGCGTTCTTTGGAGGATGAATAATGAGAGTATATAATTTTTCTGCTGGACCGTCCGTCCTTCCCGAAAAAGTGCTTGAACAGGCAAGAGACGAAATGCTTGACTGCAACGGCAGCGGCATGTCCGTAATGGAGATGAGCCACCGTTCAAAAGCATATGAAGCAATAATCGGAGGTGCCGAAGAGCTTCTTCGTGAAGTTATGGGTATTCCCTCCAATTACAAAGTCCTGTTTTTGCAGGGCGGCGCATCAAGCCAGTTCAGTATGATTCCGCTCAATCTTATGAAAAACAATAAGATCGACCTCGTTCTTACCGGTATGTGGGCGAAAAAGGCGATGGATGAGGCTTCCCGTTACGGTCAGGTAAACGTTGTCGGCTCGTCAAAGGATAAAACATATTCCTACATCCCCGAACTTGACAAAACCACATTCGATCCCGAAGCCGATTACTTCTATATCTGCCAGAACAACACTATCTACGGCACAAGATTCCCCGAACTTCCCGACACAGGAAACGTTCCTCTTGTTGCAGACCTTTCTTCCTGCATTCTCAGCGAACCGATAGACGTTACAAAATACGGGCTTATCTTTGCCGGTGCGCAGAAGAATATGGGTCCCGCAGGCCTTACCGTTGTTATAATACGTGAAGACCTTATAGGCACTGCAAAGGAATTCACACCCCAGATGTTCAGATATTCCATTCACGCGGAAAACGGCTCTATGTATAATACTCCTCCGACATATGCCATCTATATTCACAAACTTGTTCTTGAATGGCTCAAAGGTCTTGGCGGACTCGAAAAAATGGGCGAGATCAACCGCAAAAAAGCAGATATCATATATAATTATCTCGATAATTCTTCTATGTTCAAGCCGACGGTTCACGGCAGCTGCCGCTCTCTTATGAATATCCCGTTCGTTACCGGAAACGAAGAGCTTGACGCCAAATTTGTTAAAGAAGCTACCGCAAACGGCTTTGTTAACCTTAAAGGTCACCGCTCCGTAGGCGGTATGAGAGCAAGTATATATAACGCAATGCCTGTTGAAGGCTGTGAGAAACTTGTTGAGTTTATGAAGGAATTTGAAAGGAGCAATGCGTAATGTTCAGCATTAAAACAATGAATAAGATCGCCGCGGTAGGTACGAGCCGTTTCGGCGACAATTACACGGTATCTGACAACGAACAGAATCCCGACGGTATTCTCGTCCGTTCTGCATCGCTTCTTGACGGCAATTTCAATGAAGGTCTTCTTGCGATCGCAAGAGCCGGGGCAGGGGTAAACAATATTCCTCTTGATCTATGCACTTCCAAGGGCATCGCCGTTTTCAATACCCCTGGGGCAAATGCAAACGCCGTTAAGGAACTGACGATTGCAGCCATGTTCCTTGCATCCCGCCGTATCGTTGAGAGCATAAACTGGGCGCAGACGCTCAAGGGAAAAGGTGATGAAATCCCGAAGCTTGTCGAAAAAGGCAAGAGCGATTTCGCCGGTCCCGAACTCGAAGGCAAGAAACTCGGTGTTATAGGTTTGGGCGCAATAGGCAGCCTGATCGTAAATGCCGCAAACGGACTTAATATGGAAGTTTACGGTTACGATAACTATCTTTCCGTTGAAAGCGCTCTTCGCATGACAAGAAATCTTCACCGCGTTGAAAACGTTAAAACGATCTTTGAAGAATGCGATTATATAACGTATCACGTACCCCTTAACGATTCAACGCGCCGTTATGTCAATAAAGACGTCTTCGCTCAGATGAAAGACGGCGTTCGTCTCTTCAACTTCTCGAGAGGCGAAATAGTAAATGAAGACGACCTTGAAGAAGCCCTCAACAGCGGCAAGGTTGCCAAGTATGTTACCGATTTTCCGAACGAACGTATCCTTTCGATGAAGAACGTTATCGCAATACCTCATCTTGCCGCTTCTACAATGGAAAGCGAAGATAACTGCGCCGTTATGGCTGTTGACGAACTGAAAGATTATCTTGAAAACGGAAACGTTAAAAACAGCGTCAACTTCCCGAATGTGGTTTCTGAACGCGCATCAGGCGACAGGATATGCGTTCTTCACAAGAATATCCCGAATATGCTCAGCCGAATCTCCTCCGTTCTTGGTGAAATGAATATCAATATCGAATTCATGCATTCTAAATCACGCGGTGAGATAGGCTATGCTCTTCTCGACCTTTCAGGCAGCGTTCCCGCAAGCGTAACTGAAAATCTGAGAAATATCGACGGCGTTCTTCTCGTCAGAATAATCAAGTAACTTTATAAAAACAATGCCTCCGGACTGTATGCCGGAGGCGTTTTTTTACCCTTGTTTGTCAAGTTGATTGTTTATCTTTTCTTCAACCGCTTCAAGAGCCGAAGCGGCTGACTCGGAACCCGTCATTATTTTGTTGAAAGCCCCTGTCAGCGAGGAATAGGCAGACTCAAGTGGGCTTGACCAGTCGTATTTTACGTTTTCAACCATGTTAAGAAATGCGTTTCTGTCGTCTTCTCTGTAATAAAATACGCTTCTCTCCAGAAAATCTATCCAGGCTTTTCTGTTCGTTCCTTCGAGCGGTTCAAAAAGTATGTTCATCAGTCTTCCCAAATCGTCTTTTTCCATTTGTCCCGCTTTGAGAAGCCAGTTCAGACGTCTTCCCTGTGTTATATAACTGCCTCCGACACCGTATTCCCCGTTCGGACCGCACGGGAATGGCGCAAATCCGTATCCGTCATGTTTATATACGGGCGTATCGGCATCTATATGGTACTGAGTCATGTGAGTAAAGTTGAATGATTCTCCCACAAAGAAAAGCATTTTATGCTGATTGAAATCGCCGTATCCCGTCTGGTAAATAAGTCCTTTGTCTTTCAAGCTTTTCAGCCAGTCAAATGTTTCATATGCTTTGTTGTTTGTCAGAGCGAACCTGTTTTTTCCGTCCTGTTTTTCAACTATCTGGCATCCGTTGGAAAAAAGCGCAGTCTGTGACAGCTTTGTTACGTCTTCATATCCAAGTCCGGTTACCTTGAAATCGCCGTCGGTATAAGTAGCAGTTTCAAGTAGCGGTTCAAAATTGGTCCACGTCCATGTTCCGTCCTCCAGCATCTCGTGCGGCGTTTTGCTTATTCCCGCCTCTCTCAGAACTGTTGAATCGAACATGCAAACACCGAGTATTGCGGGGATGAATTCCCAGTCGTAAGGGAATGTGCCATATTGCAGTCCGTTAAAATTGCCGTATCTTATAAAATTCTTGTTTCCCCACTTTTCATCGTTTATATCTATTGTTCTTACGTCGTCATATGCCGTAAGCATATTCATTTTGTATATTCCGTATATCTCGCTTGCATGGCAGTCTACCATATCCGGTATGCGGTTGGTCGAGGCTGCAACGTTGGTAAGAATAAAAGTCTCAAATCCCGTATTTCCTTCAAATATGTCTATTTTACAGTGATATTTGGCTTCGATTTCCTTATACCGTGCGATAAGGTGATCTCCCATGGCTGTAAAGCCCGATTCCGGTTTCCATTCCTCATCCCAGCCGGTAAGTATCAGCATTGACTGACCGCCAAAGTCGATTTCGGAGCTGTTGAAACCGTAGTCAAGGCTGTAATCAAATACTTCCGCGTCGTCTCCGGAACACGCAAAAGAAGAAAGCAGCATAACAGCAATTATTATCGATGATATCATTCGTCTGATCGTTTTCATATTTTTGTTACCTCCGCTTTTTTTTGACATTATACCACTTTTGACATAACATTGTCAATACTTTTTACTGTTTTCGTCGATTTGTTTTGACATATTCCGGGTTCGACGGCTGTTTAGGCACGGCTTGACAAAAACAGTCATATATGATATAGTTATTTATAATATGAAAAAACAATCGGGGGAATCATTTGTGAAGAAAACGCTTATTCTTTGTTTGCTGTCGGTTTTTGTTTTTCTTGTGTCCTGTTCTCCTTCCGTTGAGGTCATTCCGGAGTATATGGACGAAAAAAGCGGAACTCTAGACTATTCGGGAATGGAGTTTAAATATCTCACGGAAGAACTTGAGGCGTTTATCGGCGTAAAACAGGGAACATTCCTTTATGACTGCGCTATGCAGCGTATAAAGGATATCGAAAACGAATTCGGCTGCAAACTGAACGTTGAGCACTCGCCTACAACGTCAAGCCACTATGAAAGCTGCCGTGCGATTATAATGTCCGGATTAACACCTGCGGACATTATGGACTTTCGTTCAAGCAATACCACTGCAAGCCTTGCATACGCCGGTCTTCTTTATCCTTTAACGGAAGTTCACGATATAATTCATTATGAGGATTCTTTCAAATACGGAGCAGCCTCCGTTCTTGAATGCGCGATGCTTAACGGCGTTCCATATGCCGTCCAGCCTGCTTCCTGGCCGGGATTTCCCGATGCACAATGCTTTTTACTGACCTATAATGTTGATAAGGTTTCGTCAAAAGGCCTTCCCGATCTCCATGAGTATTATGAAAACGCCACATGGACGTGGTCGAATTTTGAGTATATCCTTGACCAATACACCTCAAAAGAAGCAGGAGATCCCTATGTTGCGCTTGCAACGCATGCCAAGGCGCTTGTAAATATGTCCCTGTTTTCAAACGGCGTTAAATTTGCGGACTATATCGATGGCACGCTCCAGTCAGACCTCTACCAGCCAAAAGTTGTGAATGCAATAACCTGGCTTCAAAACCTCTATTCTCAGTACAGAAAATCGATACTTGATATCGAATACTGGTCTCTTAGCGAATTTATACACGGTCAGGCGTTGATGACGTTCGTTTCAGGCGCTCAGGCGTATAACAGCGATATTCAGTATAACTGTGATTTTACTTTTGGATTAATGCCGTTCCCGTGCGGGCCCGACGCAGTTTACGGTGAGTGGGCAAACTGGAGAGAAGAGCTTTACGGCGTCTGCATGCCGGTAAACGTTGCTGAACCCGAAGCTGTGGCGCGGATAATATCAGCCCTTTGCGAACCGTTTGAAGAGTTTGGCACAAATCCGGAGGAATTGAAGGATTATTATGCAAACAACGTATTTTCATTGCCTGTTGACGCGGAGATATACTTTGACGTCGGAAAATACGGCAGATATATTTACTGGCAGGTCGGCGGACTTGATTTTACTACCGGCATTATAAACAACTATTCCAAAAATACAGCTCAGCAGCTTGTCGAGGCATATGCTTCAAGCATGGACGAGGTAATAGATAAATATATCAAGCCTAATTTCGAAAACTATATGTTCGAAGTCTTATACGGCGGCAAAGGCTGACCGTACTTGTAAGAACAGTAAAAATAAGGACCTGTTTACATTTGTAAACAGGTCCTTTGCGTATTACAGTCTTATGAATGCGGTTTTATAAGTTGTGTATATGACCATACCGGGTTTTGCTCCGGGCTGCTTTTTAACGTTTTTTATTTCGGTGTAGTCCACCGCAACTGTCCCGCCGGTCCCTGCCTTGCTGTTTTTAGCTGCGATTGTCGCAGCTTCATTCAACGTTGTATCGGGAACCGAAAGTCCCTTTGATTCAACAACAACGTGGGAACCCGGATAATCCTTCGTGTGAAACCATATATCTCTTTTGTCTGCCATGTGAAGCGTGAGATAATCGTTTTGAAGATTGTTTTTTCCTATGTATATTATAAATCCGTCCGAAGATGATACTGATTGTATTTTCGGCGCAAAAGTTTTTTGCTTTTTTTGACCTTTTTTTGCGGCGGATTTTTTCATATATCCGCTTTCGCTTAATTCTGCCCTTATCTCATCAACATCTGCCGACGTTTTAGCTCTGACAAGTTCTTCAAACACGCTGTCCAGATATATCAGCTCATTTTCCCCTTCGGGTATCTGCCTGTTCAGAACTTCAAGCGCAGTTACCGCCTTTTTATACCGTTTATAATACCTTTGCGCATTTTTAGCCGGAGAAAGCGACTTGTCAAGCTCAACGGTCGTTTCACAGGGTGGATCTTTTGTATAATCGGTAAGCGTTGCGCGGTCTGCGCCCTGTTTCAACAGATAGATATTTGCGGTGATAAGATCGCCCATATCCTTGAATTTCAGGGCTTTTTCGCATTCGGCAATATCCAATCTCTGAGCCTCTATTTTCTTTGATATCCTGCTTTGAGCGTTTGTTATTGCTTTCAGAATATCTCCGGATAGCCTTTTTATGTGTTCCTGTTCGTCCTTCTCAATATAAAAATCCTCTATGGCGGCTGAAAAAGACGGATATTCCTTCATAAGAGAGTTTATCCCGTACTGTTTGATAGGTCTGAAATAAAATTCGAGCGGTTTTCTTTCTATAACAATGCACGGAGCATATCTGCCGCTGTCAAGATCTTCTTTCAGTCTTTTCATTGCAAAAAGAAGTTTTTCTCTTTGAGATTGAGTAAAGCAGTCAAGACATGTGTCTGTCTGTCCGGTAGCAAAAAAAACAAGCTCTCTAGATATAAGAGGTGAAAAACCGACGTATTTATCTGTCAGATATTTATCCGCGCGCATATCTGACGAGAAATCCACTGTGTCGCCGTTGCCGTCAAATTCTTCCTTGTCCTGTTTTGGCGGCAGCTCGTATGGCAAAGAGGGGAGGACGCGTCTTTTTGACGAGGTTGTATAGTCGACCTGTCTCAGCGCATCGATTATCACGTCTTTCTCGTCTGTCAGAATAATGTTGCTGAAATGCCCCATGATTTCAACGATAAGTTTTTTCCTTACAACATCAAGGAGCTCTGTCTGACATTCAAAAGTAAAAACGATTATTCTCTCAAAGTCGGGCTGTGTGACCGAAATAAGCCTTGACGGCTGAAGATGCTTTCGCAAAAGCATGCAGAAATTCGGTGCAACTATTGGGTTTTCATATTGTTTTTCTGTTATATTTGCTCGTGCACCCTGCGGGTCTACAGATAAAAGAAGCCTTAAGCTTTTATTCTGGGTTCGTATGTTAAGTATTATTTTATCGCGTTCCGGCTGGAATATTTTATCTGTCTTTCCTCCGTCAAGAGCCGTGGAAAGCTCTGATACAAGAGCGTGAACTGCCAGTCCGTCAAGTGCCATTGTCTGTCTCCGGTTTTCAAACGTTTTCTTTTTCTTTTATCTTCTGCATATAGTATTTGCCTTTTGCCGCCATGAGCTCATCGTGAGTTCCCTGCTCGGCTATACGGCCGTTTTCTATATACATTATTCTGTCACAGTCTCTTATTGTAGATAATCTGTGAGCGATTATAAGCGACGTACGTCCCTCCATAAGAGCTTTTATACCAATCTGCAATATCTGCTCTGTTTGTGTGTCAACAGTAGACGTTGCTTCGTCAAGTATCAGTATTTTCGGCTTGCGAAGCAGCGTTCTTGCAAACGATATAAGCTGTCTTTGTCCCGCAGACAAAGACTGTCCGCGTTCGCTCACCTGCGTATCGTATCCGTCAGGCAGCTGGATAATAAAATCATGCGCTTTTACCGCCTTTGACGCCGCGATTATTTCGTCTTCCGTTGCGTTTTCCGAGCCGTATCTGATATTGTCTCTTACCGTACCCGAAAACAGGAATACGTCCTGCAGCATTATACCCATCTGACTTCTCAGCGATGGGAGCGTTATCGAGCGTATCTCCGTTCCGTCAAGAAGCAGCTTGCCGTCAGTAAGATCGTAAAACCTTGAAACAAGATTTACTATCGTTGATTTTCCTGCGCCGGTAGGTCCGACAAGCGCGATCCGCTCTCCGGGTTTTACGGTAAATGATACGTTGTTCAGGACGGGAAATCCTTTTTCATATTCAAAAACACAGTTTCTGAATTCTATACCGCCTTCAAGCTCTTTCGGTTCTGAGCCGGGTAGAGACGCAATATCGGGTTTCTCGTTCATAGTCTCGAATATTCTTTCAAGGTATGCGCCTATTTCGGCTACTTCACTGTAAAAGTTTCCGATATCTACGATCGGCGTCCAGAAGCGTGATGTATACCTCGTCATTGCAAGTATCGTTCCAATCAGTATCTGTCCCTGTGAAAGAAGGTAAGCCGCAACAAGATAGAGAACGCATGTAAATATGAGCGAAATATTCTCTATAAAAACAGGAACAAGAAACTGAAGCTTAACGCGTTTCATCCACGTCATTTTGTTGTCGTTCGCCAGTCCTTCGAATATCTGCTGATTATAATCTTCTCGTGCGAATATCTGCGTTATCCGCATACCGATTATGCTTTCGTTAAGATATGCATGATAATTCGAGCTTTTATTGTTGTATCGTCTTTTTGCCTTGTGCTGCATGGGCTTTAATATGATAACAACAAGCGCTATCAGCGGAACGCCTCCGAGACATGCCAGCGCAAGCTTCCAGTCAAGCGTAAACATGAAAGCGCAGATCATGATAATTGTAAAAAAGTCAACGATGAAAGTAATAAGGCCAGTCGTCAGAAAATCCGAAACAGCGGAAACATAGTTTATTACGCGGACAAGTATTTTTCCGTGAGGTCGTGAATCGTAATACTGAAACGGGAGCTTTTGCAGATGAACGAAAAGGTCTCTTCTCATATCGGTAACTATGCTTTGTCCCGCTATATTCGTCATATAGCTGCCAAGCGCCGTGAAAAGCGTGGAAAACAAAAGGACTGCGGCGTATATGAGCGCGATCTTCAGCATTCCGCCTATGTTTCCGTCCGGAATCAGTTTGTCCGTAACTTCTTTTATCAGAAGGGGAGGAACAAGCGATATGAGTGCGGACGCGATCGAAGCGCCGAACGCACAGACAAGATGCTTCCGGTATTTTCCTGCATATTTCAGCGCTCTGCCGAACTGTTTTGAATCAAAGTCCGCCTCGAGAACTTCGTCAATGTCATATTTATTACGTGCCATAAAAACCTTTACTTCTGTCTATCAATCGTTATACTGTAATTCGTATATCTGTCTGTAATACCCGTTGTTTTTCAGCAGCTCGTCGTGAGTGCCCTGCTCGGATATCTTTCCGTTTTCAAGCACTATTATCTTATCGGCAAAGCTGACCGAAGATATCCTCTGTGCGATTATAAGCTGAGTTGCCTCTTTGCAGTATTCCCTCAGATGCTCCCGTATATCGTGCTCTGTTTCCATATCGAGAGCGGACGTGGTATCGTCAAGAATAAGAACAGGCGCCTTTACGGCGATTGCCCTTGCGAGCGCAAGCCTTTGCTTCTGACCGCCGGAAAGTCCGACGCCGCGTTCTCCGATTATTGTGTCAAAACCGTCCGAAGTATGCACGATAAAATCGTACGCTTCCACTGTTTTTGCTGCTGCCACTACGTCGTCAACCGAAATATCGGGCACGCCGTAGCATATATTTCCTTCAATAGTTTCCGAAAACAGAAAAACGTCCTGGGTAGATACCGCTATCTTCCTTCTCAGCTCGCGCAGATCGTAATCGCGAACGTCAACGCCGTCAAGAAGAATCCGTCCTTCGGTAACATCGTAAAGCCTCAAAAGAAGATTGGTCAGAAACGTTTTTCCGCTGCCCGTCGGGCCCATGATAGCAACAGTCTGTCCTTTCTCGGCGGAAAACGATATGTTGTCAAGGATCTTTCTTCCCTCAAGAACGAGCGAAACGTTTTCAAAAACTACTTTTCCGTCATTTCTTTCAGGAGAGACCGGATGCTCGGGACTTACTATCTTTGGTTCAGCGTAGTATATAGGCTCTATTCTGTCTGTAGCGGTTTGTATTTTCTGATAATCGTTTATCAGTCTGCCCAGCGTTCTCAGCGGACCGGAAAGTGACCAGGAAAGAGAGATCAGAATGGATAGGGATCCAATCGTTATATCTCCGTTGATCGCCATAAAACCGCCGCCTACAAGCGCTACTGCCGCCATAAACGTTGCAATAAAATCGATCGGCGTTCTGAAAAGTATGAATCTGTTCGTTGCGTTTATCTGCAGTTCTTTGAGAGCTTCGTTTTCTTTATCGAATTTTCTCGTTTCAAAATCTTCTGTCGCAAATGCTTTTACAACTCTGTTTCCTGCGATGTTCTCCTGAACGACCATGTTTAGGTCTGCCATTTTCTGACGCATTTTCTGATAGAACGGGCGGACTTTCGTTGACATTGCTCTTGTGAGAATAAATATCGGAGGAGTGCAGAGAAGCAGTATGATCGTTATGGGAACGTTTATGTAAAGAAGGTAAACAAGCGTTGATATAAACGTAACAAGCGAATCGATTATATTAGGCAAAAAGAATGATACGGAATATCTCATCCAGTCAAGATCGCTTGACATCCTTGACATCAGTTCTCCTGTCGGATATTTCCTGAAAAACTCCGTATCCTGCTTCTGAATTGTTTCATAAAGGTGTTTACGAACACCAAAAAGCATCGTTTGACTTGTGTTATGCAAAACGATGCGCAGGATATATGACGCTACCGAGCGGACGAACTGAACGGCAAGCAGCACGGCAATAAGCCCGGGGAGAATATCGAACTGCTGTCCGACCAGCCCTCTGTCAATAATGTTTTTTGTAACTTCCGATTGAAGAACGGTTCCAAGAGGAAGAATTGCCCTCAATACAAGCGACATTATAAAAGGAATGAGGACACCCTTCATGTTGGATAAATAAATATTCATTATACTCTTTTTCATATTGCGAAGTATACACCGATTTTCGGGACTTGTCAAGCGTGAAAATCGAAAAATCACATTAATTTTGAATATTTAAAGAATAATTCGGATTTCACTGAGGAAATCCGAATTATAAAACCATTTTGTATAGTCTATGCATAATACTCAAAGCGATCCGTCGGTATTCTCATGAGAAACCAAACGGCGCTTCAGGCTATTATCTGATAGATCAATGAAAAAACCATAGACGCTGCAAGCACAATGCAGATTATTGCAGCAATAATGCGGGCGCTCTTTTTGCTCATATATCCTCCAGATCACTCAGAGTCGATTTTCAGCAGTTTAAGCAGATCTTCGGGAATAGGAGATTGCTTGGATGCTTTTCTGTCAAGTTCGGAAACGGCAAGATCAACGGAAGTCTCAATGTTCTGAACGGAGAGCTTGAGATCGGAAAGCTTCTTTTTCAGATCGAGAATCATAGAGTCTTTTTCGGATGAAGCGGAATCAATGATAACTTTCGCTTTCTGCGATGCGTCCTTCATCGTGTCGTCGGCTTTCTTTGTTGCTTCGGCGAGAATGCTTTCTACGTTGTTCTTAACTTCGGTATAGACGTTATAATCGTTTTTATGCTGGTTCCAGTTGCTTTCAAGGAATTTGATGCGCTCTTCCTTCTGCGCTATCACTGCTTCAAGCTCACGCAGCTTCGAACCAGCAAGAAGATCTCCTTCAGCCTCGTTTTTAAGCTTTTCCGACCGCTCGATATATGTTCGCAGATCGTCCTCTACCTGCTTGTTTTTGTCATCAAGAGCAGTCAGACGTTCTGACTGTTCGGCGATCTTTTCAGACTGTTTGTCTGCGCTTTCTCTCAGTTCATTATAAAGGTTTGTAACGTCATTCAGTTCTTTGCGGAGCGAGTCGATCGCAGTTATTTTTTCCTGTAAAGCGGTCGCCTGCTCCAATAATGCGTTTTTTAGTTGCATGACCTGCTCGGTCAGCTCGAGGTTCTCTTTATTCTTTTCATCGATAACGCCGTTGAGCGATTCAATAATTCCATTCAGCTTCTCGATCTCGCTCTGCGATTCCTTCTGCTCGCTTGCGCGTATTTCTTCGGAATCCGCAAGTGCGGTTTCCAGCTCTCTTATGCGTTCATCCTGTTTTTTTATGTATTCACGGACATCGTCGCGGTTATATCCGTTAAACGCCGTTTCCCGGAATAATTTCTGCGTTGACATTCAAAACAACTCCGTTTCATTTTTAATAAAAAGCTTATTTTACCCATTATTGTAATTATATCATCTTGATAATGTTTTGTCAATACGGTTTTATTACATTATTTATGTAAAATACTGAATTATCTACTTGACAAACTATAATTTTTTTTGTATAATTACAAAATAAATCGCCGGTCTGAGCATAATCCGGACCGGTTCTGAACAGGAGTATTAAGATGATAAATGTCGCTGTTGTAGGGTTCGGAGTCGTCGGTTCCGGCGTTGTTGAACTTCTTGACAAAAACAACAGGCTTTTTTATAAAAAAGTAGGGCAGGAGATAGCCTGCAAGTATATTCTCGATATAAGAGAGTTCCCGGGAAGCCCCTATGCAGATAAATTTGTAAAAGACTTTTCGGTTATCGAAAACGACCCTGAGGTAAATATCGTTGTCGAAACCGTCGGCGGTGCAACTTTTGCGTATGAATATACAAAACGCGCACTTATGGCAGGCAAGCACGTTGTAACGTCAAATAAAGAACTTGTCGCAAAGCATGCCCCCGAGCTTCTTGATCTTGCAAGAAAAAACAACGTCTGCTACCTCTTTGAGGCTTCGGTCGGTGGCGGCATACCGATCATCAATCCCATGTATCACTGTCTTGCTGCAAACGATCTTAACAGAATTGTGGGCATAATGAACGGAACAACAAATTATATCCTTACAAAAATGGTCAAAGAGTGCGTTACGTTCGATGAGGCGCTTAAACAGGCTCAGCAGCTCGGATATGCCGAAAGAGATCCTTCCGCTGATATAGACGGTATCGATACCGGAAGAAAGATCTGCATTCTTGCGTCTCTTGCGTTCGGCAGACATATTTACCCTGAAAACGTTATGACAAAAGGTATTCGCGGAATATCACTGGATGATATATATGACGCAGACAGACAGGGTATGGCAGTAAAGCTGCTCGGATGTGCCGAAAAGAAAGAGGACGGCTGTGTAGAGATATTCGTTTCGCCGTGCGCGATACCGAAAGATCATCCTCTGGCTAATATCGAGGACGTTTTCAACGGTATCACCGTTACAGGCGACGCAATAGGGGACTGCACGTTCTATGGACGAGGCGCAGGTAAAATGCCTACTGCGTCAGCAGTCGGAGCAGATATTATCGACTGCGTCAAAGGCACCGAAAAAAGCGCTCTTTACTGGGTTGACGCAGATAACTCAAAGTTTGTTCGAAGCTTCGATAAACTTGATCTCGAATATTTTAAAAACGACATTGTTTTACTTAAGGAGTAACTTCACTTGGGACTGATAGTTCAGAAATTCGGCGGCAGTTCAGTTGCCGACGTGGAACGCATCCGCAGGGTCGCGGGTATTATTACCGATTCATATAAGGCAGGCAACGACGTTGTTGCGGTCGTTTCCGCTCAGGGCGATACGACCGACGACCTTATAGAAAAAGCTCACGAAATAAATAAAAAACCGTCAAGACGCGAGATGGATATGCTTCTTTCAACGGGAGAACAGGCGTCTGCCGCCCTTCTTGCTATGGCAATAGAAGATCTTGGCTACCCCGTAACGTCTCTTACCGCATGGCAGGTAGGGATAACGTCGGACAGCAAGTATTCCAACGCAAGGATAAAGCAGGTCTCAGACGAACGTCTTCGCCGCGAGCTTGACCAGCACAAAATCGTCATTTGCGCCGGATTTCAGGGCGTAAATAAATATGACGATATTACCACGCTCGGCAGAGGAGGCAGCGATACTACCGCAGTAGCGATCGCTGCTGCACTGAGGGCGGATATATGCAAAATATATACCGATGTGGATGGCGTTTACACCGCCGATCCGCGTATTGCTAAAAAAGCGCGTAAACTCAACGAAATTACTTATGACGAAATGCTCGAACTGGCGTCTTTAGGCGCACAGGTTCTCTGTAACCGTTCAGTCGAACTTGCTAAAAAATACAGAGTTTGTCTTGAAGTATGCTCAAGTTTCAGACAGGTACCGGGCACTATTGTTAAGGAGGATGTCAAAGTGGAAAAAATGCTCATTACCGGCGTAGCAAAGGATAATAACGTCACCCGCATATCAGTTATAGGACTTGAAGACGTTCCGGGCGTTGCGTTCAAACTGTTTTCTTTACTTGGTCAGAACAATATCAATGTAGATATAATTCTTCAGTCTATCGGTCGCCACGGCACTAAAGATATTTCTTTTACCGTCGCCTCGGATAATACCCAGATTGCTCTGGATGTTCTTCATGAATCATATCCGGACCATCCCATCACTTACGACGAAAACGTTTCAAAAGTATCTGTCGTTGGCTCAGGCATGCAGTCAAACGCGGGCGTTGCTGCAAAGATGTTTGAAGCTCTCTATTCAGTAGGGGTTAACATTCAGATGATAAGCACCTCTGAGATCAAGATCAGTGTCCTTATCGACAGAAGCGACAGCGATAAGGCGCTTGAAGCAATTCACGATGCGTTTATCTGATTATGGAAAAGATTAAATCCCTTCTTTCCCGTTCTTTCGGCGATTCAAAGGCGTATCTTGATAGTCTTGAAGAGATCGGTTTTCTTAAAAGTCAGGAGGCGTTTTGCCTTCAGGGCGATAAAGGACCGGTCTCTGTCCTTTTTATAAAAAAATATCCGTTAAACGTCGGATCAAAGCAATTAACGGCAGACTATATCTTCTACGCCGCAACAGATGAGGAGCACAGACGGGAAGGACTGATGAGCACGCTTATCAAAGAAACCCTCGCATCTTCAGCAAGGGAACGCGGTGACGCTGCGGTCCTGATCCCGGCTTCACACTCACTTTTCGATTATTACGGAAAACTCGGTTTTAAAACGGCGTTTTACTATGAAAACAAGGTTTTCAGCTGCGAAAGGTCAAATACCGAAATATATATACCGTCTGTTTCCGAGGCGGAGAAATTATATCCTTGGTATTACGATTTTTACGGAAAAAGAGAGAATACGCTCTTTAAGACAGAGGAGATATTCTGTCAGTCCGTAAAGGAACACCTCTATGATACAGAAGTATACTCATTTTTTACTGACGGAGAAAACTTTGCATTTGCCTCGCTTGGCGAAAGAATAGATTTATACGAATTTACCGGACACGATTTTGAATCTTTTGCACGCTCGGTTTCCGCAAAATACGGACTCCCCGTATCGGTCCGTATTCCTTCGGGAAGAAACGGTACTCCTCTCGGGATGATTTTTCCATATAACGAAAAAAACGTACCTGAGCCTCTTTTTGCAGATAATATGCTGAACTGATTCAATAATAAGACCGTTTGGCATAAGCCCTGTAATGAATGATTTATATTTGTCGGAACAAAAAAACGGATTGCCGTATTGATTACGGCAATCCGTTATTACTAACTGTAAAAATCAGAAAGAATGAAAAAAGCTATAAATCTGTTTTTATGAGCATCCGCTCGGGATATGATCAGATTATTCTTCCGGCCAGAGAGTCTTTATTGTTTCTCTCGGTGAAACTGCTTCTGTCTGGAGCAGGTTTTCATTATAGTCCTTGTAAAGTTCGACAAGCTCTGCAATGGACTTCGTTTTTCTGTCTGTGATAATCTCGTTGAACTGTCTCATTCCGACTATAAAATAGTTGTATTCGGTATTTTTGAACATTTCGAAGAATATGTCCGCATCTCTTTCATCAAAGAAGTAGTTGTAAGTCATAAAATCTTTGATCTTGTCTTTTGTTTCATATCCTTCAAACGGTTCGTATATCTTATCGGTTATAAATGCGGCAGATTCAAGGTTTTTGCAGTATGTCGAAAAAACTATCATTGAACGCATGCTTTCATGAACCGCAAAGATACGTCCCGGTTCAACGTCGGGACCTGTCGGGGCAGGCAAAACGGCATAGTTTTCAACATTTCTCGATATTCTTCCGTTATAACCGAAAAGCTGTTCCGTATCAACAACAGTCAACGTTGCTTTTCCCTCGATAAAAGCGTCTGCAACGGCATCGGGGCTTGTTACGTTATGGTCAAAAGCGAACGCATAATCACCGTTATAAACGTTTCTGAATTCCGTCAGCGCTTTTATTGCATTCGGCTCAGCATATCCCCATGAGTATTCGCCGTTGCCCTTATCAATGATGATGGTGTCTCCGTTGGACCGCAGCATCATTTCTCCGAGATACGGAGGATGAGCTGACATTCCGTATACTTTCGTCTCGCCGCCTTCGATTAACGTTCCTGCCGTAAGCGTTTCTTCAAATTTTGCCCACGTCCATTCCTTGTTTTCAACGGTTTCGCGTATATCGGGAATGCCGAGTGTCGATGCGAGGTTCATATTTGCCATAAAAATATAGCCGAAAGAAGAGTAGTTCAGTTCGGGCCATGCAGCGGGCAAAATGCCGTAAAGCTGTCCGACCCAGCACATTTCTTCAAGCATTGCCGGCGTTCCCCATTTTTCGGAGTCTCTGTAATCGATATAGGGCTGCAGCGTATTTACAGGCTGGTAAAAGCCTATTTTCATTGAAGAGCGCAGTCCGTGAGTGCTTCCCTGAAGGATATCGCAGTAAAATACGCCCGACATCGAGCAGACAGTAAATTCGTTTTCGCTCGCGCCGTCCGCCTGATAAAATGCATCTATCGTGCAGTTGTACTTGTCCTCTATTTCTGCTTTGCGCTTTGCCGCCATATCTGAAAACAGCGTTCCCGAGGTAAAACCGAGAATATTTTCCGCGTTCGAGTCGCCAAACAGGGTAGAACACGTAACGGCATATCTCATTGAGTATCCGTTCAGGTCAACTGCATCCGAATTAACGTTGGTTTCAAAATCAAGATCAAATACTTCAGCTTCTTTTGATGCGCAGGCAATCGACGATATAAGTAAAAGAGCTGTAAGCAAAAGGATTTTAACGGTTTTTTTCATTATCTCTCCCCCTGTATCTGTAAAAATTGATGAAACTATCTGATTTCGACTGAATATCCCGCAGCGTATGCTTTGTCCGGCTCAAGAGTAATGATCGCTGGCTTCTTTGTCAGCTCTTCATCGCTTGTTACTTCGGAGGGCAGTCCGTTCCAGGGTTCTATGCAGATATACGGCGCCTCGGTCATGGGCTTATGCCAGATACCGAGGTATTCAAAATCGTTGAAGTCGACCGTGATGGAATTATCCGATTTTTCGGAACATACTTTCAGTTTTCTTGATTTCATATCCGAAAGAATGATCGCGTCATTGTCGAAAAGATTGTGACGAAGCGGTATTACTCTGTTGTTTACGAGAGCGAAGGGACGCTTTTCTCCGGTGATATAGCAGTTGTCGCAAATCACTTCATTCGGCTCGCAGTCGTTTTCGAATACGATAGAGTAATCTTCAAACTTTTCACCGTCATTTATCGGAATATTGAAGCCGGGATGCGCGCCGACCGAGAAATACATCGTCTTGCTGTCGGTATTTTTAACGTCGTATTTTACGTCAAACTTGTTTCCTGAAAGGGTAAACGTAACGTTGAAATCGAATTCGAACGGATAAACGGTCAGCGTTTCCTGTGACGACGAAATTCCGAATGTGATCTTATCAGCCGTTTTTTCTCTTACTTCAAGCTCGGATATACGGACAAAACCGTGAGGGCTTTTTATCGTATATACGTTGCTTCCAAGTCTGTATTTTCCTTCTTTAACTCTTCCTACTATCGGGAAAAGGTTAGGGGACCTTCCGGTCCAGAACTCCGGGTTTCCTTGCCAGAGATACTCTTTGGCGTTTTTCTTGTTTATGATTGAACGAAGCTCACCGCCTAGAGTTGAAAATGTAAGTCTGAGATATTCGTTCTCAAGAGTATATTCCATAAAAATGCACCTCGTTTAAAGTGTTTTACAATAATCTTTGAGGTATTCGCGGAAGCCCTCGCCGATTTCGGGATGTTTCAGCGCCATTTCTACCTGAGCCTTCATAACACCGAGCTTGTTGCCCATGTCGTAACGTTTGCCTATAAAGTCGACAGCGATCATACCGTCAGTATTCGAAAGCACCTTCATGGCGTCTGTGAGCATAAGCTCACCGTTGTTGAACGGAACTGTTTTGAGTATCTCATAGATCTTTGACGGAAGAATCATTCTTCCGAGGCAGGAAAAGAGTGAAAATACCTGCTCCGGCTTCGGTTTTTCTATCATATCGGTAAGGCTGTAAACGTTGTCGTGGATCTTATCAACTTTCATGGTCGAATACATAAGTATCTGCTCAGGAGTAACTTCCTGGACACCGACAACACCTTTTCCTGTCTCTTCATATGCATCTATAAGCTGTTTTGCCACTGGATATTCATCGTTTATAATAACGTCGTCACCGTAGCATACAACAAACGGATCGTCTCCGGTGAACGCTTTTGCCTGAAGAAGGGCATGACCGGTTCCGAGCATTTCTCTCTGCCTTGTATAAACAAGTCTGACGTTGCATGCGATATTCTTTACAAGGTCAAGCAGATGTTTCTTTTTCTCTCCTCCCGCTTCAAGACGTTCTTCAAGCTCGGGGGACTTGTCAAAGTGGTCTTCGATAAGCGTTTTGCCTCTCGAAATGATTATCATAATGTCATCTATTCCGCTGTTGGCAAGCTCTTCAACGATATATTGAAGCGCAGGCTTGTCTACTATCGGAAATAGCTCTTTCGGAACGGATTTTGTCGCAGGCAGCATTCTTGTTCCGAGTCCCGCCGCTAAAATTACAGCTTTTTTTACACTTTTCATTTCATTCTCTCCTTGAAATATATAAGACAGTTTGATTATCTGAATATATTGCCGTTCTCATCGAGAAAAGCAGTTCTTGTAAGGCTGAAAACGGCTCTTTTTGCCGTACTTTCGGTAAATGCCGAGGTTAGAAGCACCGGACTTATGTTTCTTTCGTTCCCGCAAGGGGCGATTATCTCAAAAACGGTTTCTTCGTCGTTATTGAAAACTTTTTTCAGTGACATTTCCGTTTTCAGGTCTATCTCCGTTTCCCCGCTTTTTGTTTTCTTTACAGCTGGTATCTTATCTTTCAGCGTGAACGCCTCAAAGTCGTCCGCGATATCTTTCGGCACTTTCAGCGTGTAGAGCGCTTTGTCGATATATTTGAATTCACGGTCAGAGTCGTAAATACCCGAAAACGATATGCCGTCAGGCGCTGCTGCGTTCATTGCTTTAAGCATTGCCGGATACTGCGGCGGATTGACAAGTTTTATATCCATCAGTTCGTTTTCTCCGCAAACGCCGATAGGGAGCGCCGCCGAAAAAACCATATACGGGTGAGGGTTGAAACCCTGCGTATACCATATCGGTATTTCTGCCCTTGCAATTATTCTCGCCATACAACGCGTAAGATCGAGATGCGAAATATATTTAGCGTATCCTTTTTTTGAAAAAACGATCCTCGTCACGGGCATACATCTCCCTTGCAAAGTCTGTTTACGCCGCACCCCGCACATTTTTCGGCGCAGCTCGGGGTGGTTTCTGCTTTGTATGCTTTTTCGCATTCCCGAACAAGAAATTCTTTTGTGATTCCCGAATCAACAAAGCCCCAGGGCAGTTCTTCGTCAAACGAACGCTGTCTGGCGGTATACGAGTAGAAGTCTATCCCGCATTCCTCTGCAGCTTTGAGCCACTTCGCAAAATCGAAATGCTCGGTCCATGCGTCAAGTCTGCAGCCTAAACGCCATGCGGTCTCAATAAGCTTTGATATTCTTCTGTCTCCTCTGGCAAAAACGCCTTCAAGCACTGTCGTGTCCGCATCATGGTATTTATAATGCACACGTTTTGACGTTATGGAGGATTTGAGCAGTTCCTGACGTCTCTGGATCTCGTCAAGCGTCAGCTGCTTTTCCCATTGAAACGGAGTATGGGGCTTCGGCACAAATGTCGCGCATGATATCGTAACGTTTATCCCTCTTGAGCGGTTCGTTGCATACTTGTAAAAATAGTCTACGACCTTTTCCGCAGTTTTTGCTATTCCTATTATATCCTCGTCCGTTTCTGTAGGCAAACCGATCATAAAATAAAGCTTTACAGCGCTTGCGCCGTTTTCAAAGGCTATTTTGCACGATCTTTCAATATCTTCGTCGGTAATATTTTTGTTTATTACGTCTCTCAGCCTCTGTGTTCCCGCTTCTGGCGCGAATGTCAGACCGGTTTTGCGGATCGAACTTATCTCATCACTGATTTCTTTTGAGAAATTATCGATCCTTAAAGAGGGGACTGCAAGGCTGATCTTCCTTGGGATACAGTATTCCTTCAAACTGTCCGCAAGCTCGGGAAGTTTCTGAAAATCACTTGTAGAAAGAGAAAGAAGCGATATTTCGTCATATCCGGTGTTCCTGCAAAGCTTTACCGCGTCGTTTTTCAGCCGTTCAACAGGCTTCTGCCTGTAAGGACGGTAAATAATTCCCGCCTGACAGAATCTGCATCCGCGTATGCATCCGCGCATTATCTCAAGCGATATCCTGTCGTGAACGACCTGAGCGAAAGGAACGACAAGTTTATCGGGATAGTATACGTTCGGAAGGTCGTTGATTATCGCTCTTGTAACCTTTGTCTGTTTTTCGCCGTGGTTCGGCACATATATTCCTCTGATGTTTTTTGCGCGTTCGAGAAATTCATGCCTGTTTTTTCCGCATTCCTTATAAAGATCAAAAAGCTCGTTCAGATTTTCCTCGCCTTCGCCGATATCTATCACGTCAAAAAAATCGGCAACTGGCTCCGGGTTGCACATGCAAGGACCGCCTGCAAGAAGAATAGGCATATCATCGCCTCTGTCTTTTGCATAAAGCGGAATTCCAGCAAGATCGAGAATGTTTGCTATACCGGTGTATGAAAGTTCGTAAACAAGAGTAAAAGCAACAAAGTCAAAGTCTTTGAGTTCATCTTTCGATTCAAGCGCGAATATGGGGGTTCCTGTTTTGCGAAGAAGCTCCTCCATATCCGTATTCGGTGCAAAAACGCGCTCGCACCACAGGTCGTCACGCTCGTTCATCATATGGTAAAGCAGCTTCATTCCGAGATGAGACATTCCAACGTCGTAAAGATCCGGAAAGCAGTATGCCACGCGTGTATATATGTTTTCTTTTGATTTGTGAATCGCATTCAGTTCTGTTCCGATATACCACGAAGGTTTCGAGACCGAGGACAGAATCCTATCAATGTTCTTTATCATTTCTTTTTCCCGTGCGTTACTGTTTTTATCACATACATTTTTATTATATATCAATGCGGAAAGATTTTCAAGACAGTTTACAAATTTTTACTATTTGAAGCGTATACGCAGACCATGATTTTTCCTGACAGAATATGAATAAATTATGTTTTTTTATGTTTTAACTTGACAACCCGAAGATTATTGTCGTATAATATGGAAAAATGAATTAATATGTGCATTGGAGGAGTTACGGTCTTATGAAGGGCAGCCGTCCACCGGTTCTCGACAGCTTCATATCATATCTGCGCCGACTTGACAAGCCGATAATTCTTCTTGTTCTTGCTCTTTCAGCGTGCGGAATGATCGCCATTGTATCGGCAGTAATCGGAGATCCCTCCAAGGCACGCTGCATCCCGATGCAGCTTATCGGGATTTTCGGCGGACTGATAATCATGTTCGTTGTAGCAAGAATAGATTACGAGTTCATCTGTAAATTCTATATTCCGATCACGATCGTGTCATCTGCGCTTTTGCTCGTGACAGCAATTTTTGCAGACAGCCAGGGCGGAAACTATAACTGGCTCACGCTCGGTCCGGTAAATATCCAGACGTCGGAATTTACCAAAACAGCATTCATTGTCAGCATTTCGACGCATATTTCAAAAATAGAAGATCAGCTCAACAAACCGATCCACGTTCTTCTGCTGGGCGTTCATTTTCTTTTCTATTTCGTTCCCGTCATATTGCAGCATGATCTCGGATCGGCTATCATTTACGCCATCGTCTTTGTTTTTATTATATATGCCGCAGGTCTGAAATACAGGTATTTTATTATCGCCGCCGCCGCGGGAGCCGCCGCAGCGCCCGTAATATGGCAATATCTCAGGGTAGACCAGAAAAAACGCATAATATACGGGTTCCAGCCCGAACTTGACCCTCTCAACTACGGTTATCAGCCCATAATTGCAAAAAGAGCTCTCGGCTCCGGACAGATGTACGGATTGGGCTTCGGAAACGGTATTCAGACTCAGAATGCTCTTCTTCCCGCCAATCATACCGACTTCGTTTTTGCCATAATAGGCGAGGAATTCGGATTTGTCGGCTGTATCGTCGTCCTTGCGCTGATCGTGGCTCTCGTCGTATTCATCCTTCTTAACGTTACAAAGATCAAGAATACTTGCGGCAGACTGATATGCGTTGGCGTCGCCGGAATACTTATTTCTCAGACCCTCGTAAATATCGGCATGGTCCTTGGACTTGCGCCTGTTATAGGCGTAACGCTTCCGTTCGTTTCATACGGCGGATCATCCGTCATGAGCCTTTTCTTTGCCATGGGCATGGTTCAGAGCGTTAGAGAAAAAGAATTGACGGATAACAGTCTTCGCTTCGGCGGAAAAGCAAGACGCGTAAGCCCTGTGAACATCAATTTCAGCAATATAGCAAAAAAATCGGGAGATAATTAATTCATGAACAGTCAAAAATACGATTTTGCGGTTGTAGGCGCAGGAGTTTCAGGCGCATGGATAGCTTATGAGCTGTCAAAATATACCGCGAAAACATGCCTTATAGAAAAAGAAAACGACGTTGCCATGGGAGCAACAAAAGCAAACAGCGCGATAATCCACGCGGGCTACGATCCCGTCCCGGGTACTCTTATGGCAAAGCTGAATGTCCGCGGAAACGAGCTTGTAAGAGAACTTCATGAAAAAATGGATATACCCTTCAGACAGATCGGCTCTCTTGTTATTGCCCTTTCTGAAGATGACGAGGCGAAGATCCGCGAATTATACGAAAGAGGCCTGAAAAACGGGGTCAAGGGGCTTAAAATACTCACAAAAGAGGAAACACTTGCCCTTGAACCTAATCTTTCTGACGAGGTCAGAGGTGCGCTTTTAGCGGAAACGGCAGGCGTATGCTCTTCTTTCGAAATGAGCGTCGCTCCCGCGGAAGTAGCGGAAAACAACGGTGTTGACCTTATAAGAAATTTCAAGGTCGAAAACGTTTCTTATGAAGACGGATACACCATTCTCGTTTCTTCGGACGGTAAAACCGTTGCGGCGCGCACGGTAATTAATGCGGCAGGCGTTCACGCAGATGAGATCGCTGCTCTTTTCGGAGACGATTCGTTCACAATGACGCCGCGAAGAGGAGAGTATTCCATTCTCGATAACAGCTGCAAAGATCTTGTCCGTCACGTTATATTCCAGCCTCCCGTAAAATACGGCAAAGGTATTCTTGTATCACAGACCGTTGACGGAAATATCATTGTCGGACCTACCGCGGAAAACATTGACGATAAAGAAGATAAATCCACGACGACCGAAGGTCAGAAGACAGCTTTTGACGGTGCGAGAAGGTCTGTTCCGTCCGTAAGCGAACGCGACGTGATCACATCTTTTTCCGGCATACGCCCGATAGGCGGAAAGGGAGATTTCATTATAGGCTTTTCCGACGCTAACAAAGCGCTCTTCAACGTTGCAGGTATCGAGTCTCCCGGTCTTACGGCTGCGCCTGCAATAGGTGAGTATGTTATTGAAAAGCTTATCGAAAGCGGGCATAAATTTGTAAAGAAAGATGATTTCGACAATACCCGTATAGTTGTCCGGTTCAAAGATCTTTCCGATGAGGAGAAAAACAGAAAAATAGCGGAAAACCCGCTTTACGGACGCGTTATATGCCGTTGCGAGACCGTCACAGAGGGCGAAATAGTCGATTCGATCAGAAGAGGCGCAGGCGCGAGGGATATGGACGGCGTAAAAAGACGCGTTAGGGCAGGTATGGGCAGATGTCAGGGCGGCTTCTGCGGTCCGAGGGTTATGGAAATACTCTCACGCGAACTTGATATCCCGATGAGCGAAGTAACTAAGTTCGGCGGCGGATCACGAATGACCGAAAAGGAAACACTGTGATTTGCGGTATTATGTCAGAGAGGGCTTGAAAGAATATGATTATCAACGCAGACGTTGCCGTTATCGGCGGAGGACCCGCAGGTCTTGCGGCAGCTATTGAATGCAGAAAAAACGGCATAGAGAATATACTTGTTATCGAACGTGACAGACAACTCGGCGGGATTCTCAATCAGTGCATCCACCCCGGTTTCGGTCTTCACGTTTTCGGAGAGGAGCTGACCGGTCCCGAGTATGCTCAGAGGTATATTAATATGCTTGCTGAGACAGATATAAAAACCATGACAGATACCATGGTCCTGTCTCTTTCTTCCGACAGAGTCATAAGAGCGGTCAATGCTCAGACGGGAGTTGCCGAAATACACGCGGGGGCGGTGATCCTTGCAATGGGATGCCGTGAGCGCACGAGAGGAATGCTCAGGATCCCCGGCACACGTCCTGCAGGCATTTACACAGCGGGAACAGCTCAACGCCTCGTGAATATAGAAGGACTTATGCCGGGAAAGAATACCGTAATACTCGGCTCCGGCGACATCGGTCTTATCATGGCGCGCAGAATGACTCTTGAGGGCTCAAAAGTAAAAGGCGTATACGAGATAATGCCCAAAAGCGGAGGACTTAAAAGAAACATCGTTCAGTGTCTGAACGATTTCGGTATTCCGCTTCATCTGAGCAAAACCGCGATAGAAATTCACGGAAAAGAGCGCGTTGAAGGAGTTACCGTAGCTTCGGTCGACGAAAACCTTTCTCCGATAAAGGGAACCGAGGAATATGTAGAATGCGATACGCTTCTTCTTTCTGTCGGTCTTATCCCGGAAAACGAGCTTTCCCGAGGCGCGGGGATCGCTATAGATCCTAAAACCAAGGGTCCCGTCTGCGAGAAAGGTTTTGAAACCTCCGTTCCCGGTATTTTCGCATGCGGTAACGTTTATAAGGTTTACGATCTTGTTGACAACGTAACGAAAGACAGCGTGCTTGCAGGAAGATCGGCGGCAGAATATCTTAAATCAAGATCATTTTAACAGAGGTAAATATGCAGACAACAAAAGTAACGTGTGTCATCTGTCCCGTCGGATGCACGATAGAAGTCGATCATGAAAAAATCGACGGCAAAGAAACCGTTATCGACGTAAGAAACAACAAATGCCCGAGAGGCTTTAAATACGCGTCGGCTGAAGTAATAAATCCGGAACGTGTCCTTACTTCTACCGTCCGTCTGAAAAACGGCGCGGTTCCACGCCTTTCCGTCAAGAGCGAGCGTCCCGTTCCGAAGACGTCTCTTTTTGACTGTATGAAAGAAATAAGAAAAGCTTCCGTCTCTTCTCCCGTCAAAATGGGTGACATCATCATAGAAAACGTTGCCGGGACCGGAGTAAATATAGTTGCTACTCACAACGGATGACCGCAGGTAAATGTTGAAGAATTTTAACAAAGTTACACTTGAAAAACAGGGGAAACTGTGCTATAATACCAAAGGTTCGCTGGTATGGCTCAGCAGGTAGAGCAGTTCACTCGTAATGAACAGGTCATCGGTTCGAATCCGATTACCAGCTCCAAAGACCCCTTGCTTTTGCAGGGGGTCTTTTGTTATGATTATATTAACCGAATAACGTGAAAGGAACCGGAAAATGAGAATTCTTTACCTTGATCTCGACACCCTCAGGCCGGATCATCTCGGCTGCTACGGGTATCACAGAAACACGTCTCCCAATATAGATTCCGTAGCAAAAGACGCTTTGCGGTTCAATAATTATTATTGCTCAGATGCGCCCTGTCTCCCGTCAAGAAACGCTCTTATGACGGGAAGATTCGGCATCCATTCGGGAGTAGTCGGACATGGCGGGACCGCTGCGGATATGCGCAGAGAAGGCTATTCGCGCGATTTCTGCGATAAGCTCAGCGTCTCGAGCCTTCCCGGTTTTTTACACAGACAGGGACTTAGAACCGTTCTTGTCAGTCCGTTTGCTGAGCGTCATTCCTGCTGGCAGTTTTATGCCGGCTTCAGCGAAATGTATAATACAGGCAGACAGGGCGGAGAATCAGCCGAGGAGATATCTCCCGTCGCGCTTGACTGGCTCGAAAGAAATGCTGAAAAAGATAACTGGTATCTTCACGTTAATTTCTGGGATGCGCATACACCTTACAGAGCGCCTCTTTCGTTCGGCGAACCGTTCGCAAACGATCCTCTTCCCGACTGGATCACAGATGACGTTCTTGCCGAGCATGTCCGCCACGTAGGTCCTCATTCCGCGCGTGAGATAGGCATGTATAACAGCAACGAAAATCCCAACGTTCCGCGTCATCCCGGAGAAGTTACAGACAGAAAAGGACTGCGCAGGATGTTTGACGGCTATGATACAGGCATCCTTTACATGGATATGCATATCGGGTATATCCTTGATGCGCTTAAAAGGGCTGGAGTTTATGACGATACCGCGATCATCATCAGTGCGGATCATGCCGAGAACATCGGCGAACTCGGTCTTTACGGCGAACATGCCACAGCCGATTATGTCAACTGCCGTATTCCTATGATCATAAAGTGGCCCGGGGGAAAGACAGGCACAGACGATAATCTTCATTATAATCTTGATTTGCTGCCTACGTATGCCGAACTTTTCGGGGGACAGCAACATTCTCTGTGGGACGGTGAATCGTTCGCAGATTGCATCGTTCCCGATACTGCGGTTCCGTCAAAAACGAGGGACTATCTCGTTTTATCTCAATGCGCCCATCTCTGCCAGAGAGGCGTTCGCTTCGGAGATTACATTTATCTCAGATCTTACCATGACGGTTATCATCTTTACCCGAAGGAAATGCTGTTCAATATTAAAAACGATCCTCACGAGCAGTTTAATCTTGCCGAAAAAGAACGTTCCCTTTGCGAAAAAGCAGTCTATTACCTCAATGAATGGCATGATGAAATGATGCTTACCATGCCTGATGACGTAGACCCTCTCTGGACCGTTATGAGAGAAGGCGGACCGTATCATACAAGAGGACATCTCGAACAATACTGCAAACGCCTCGAAGAAACAGACAGGGCTGAAGGCGCGGCGGAGCTTCGCAGACGTCATCCGAACGAAAAATAAAATACGGAGAATAACGATGGAAAGAATTTATTACGATACTTACGAAAACCGTATTCGTGTAACCGTCTGGGCAGATACCGCCTTTGACGGAAGCTTGCGGATCCATAACTATACGCGAGGAGTCTATATCGACGATATTTTCGGAATTGACGAAGACGAAACATTCGCCGTAATTCCCGCAAATTCCGTTTCAGCTGCGCTCGCCGCATCCGGTGCGTCTTCGCTTAAGGAACTGCTCGTTTATTTTGATAATTTTGCTTGTTGCCGCAACGGCTATGAGCGGGTAAAATCGTGGCTCGGAAAAGAGGGTGTCTCTTTCACCGAGGAAACGCCGTGACGGAGAGCGTTATAATTCGATTCGGATATAGCTCCTTTAACGGGATCAGAACGGTAGCAGCACCGACCTCTGCCGCATTATTATATTATATTTTATATCATTTCAGCCTTATTTTCTGAAAAATAAAATTTTATTTTTCTATTGTAAGCGTGCTGCGAATCGCATCGGGTCTCGCAATATTTGCCGTCTCCGCGGCTGCATCTTTATCGGTTACAACTGATGTATATTGGAACGCTAAAGAAACTTCCGCTTGGCCAGAAAGCATCGGTACGGGGCCTTCTTCTGCGGAGTTTCACGTGATGGCATGGATAGAAAGCAGCTCGACTCATCAAATCAGATATGCAAACGCAAACAGTAATTATACAACTTCGGATACAGCAACAACTACTGCTGTATCCGTCACTTATCCGAGTCCGATCCCTCTCGTTTATTACGGAGGTTCCATAGAATACGGACACTGGGAAGAAAACTGATTCGATATTCTAACCGGAGTTTAAAGCATGTTCGGCTTTAAACTCCGGCTTTTATCAAATCCGTTTCTGTTGATGTAATTGAGGGAAAGGTTTTGTTGGTAATATGAAACACCTTATATTGGATACGTTTCGAAATATTAAAAAATCCCCGTTTTTGTTTTTTTTCATGTTCATCCAGATCGCTATTACGAGTTTATTACTGTATATTACTATTGCCAACTATTATTGGATACGGGAACAGGACAACGCCGCCGCCATTGCTTGGGGAGAAAAAGAGTATTTTAAACTGGCGGGTACTGTCAATATGTCAATGGAAATGAGAGGCGCTCTTATTTTTTCAAAACTGACAAATTCTTCAGGTGAGTTCGATCCGAAATATGTTGAACTCTTTGAAAATGTAGAGAGTTTTTATGAAAAACTGCTTACAATTGACGGTCTGACTATGATGACGGGCAAAACCGGTGCCTTTTTTGGGTTGTCTCAAAAAAAACAGCGGAGTGATGAGGATAAAACAGAAGGTGCTCATTCCATGTTTTCCATTGATTCGTTACATGAATTCAAAAACCTTAATATGTATTATATTGATTCCGAATTTCTCGACTTTTTTAATATAAAACTGATCGATGGCGAACGGTTTGTTGAGGATGATTTTCTTTACGAAAACGATATGATTCCAGTTTTAATGGGGGATTCATTCAGAAAGTATTATACATTAGGGGAAGAATTTAGTGCTACTGACATGTCTTTTAAAAAGAAAAAGTTTAAGGTAGTCGGTTTTATTGCAAAAAATCAGTATTACTGTCCGGTAAAGGACGCAGGAACATTGACAAATGTTTATTCCTTTGATAACATCATACTTTGACCTGTAATTGAAAGAGACTTTAAATCGATTTTTAACGATTATCGATCGTCATTATTTTTGTTTGCCTCAAGAATAAACGACGCTTTTTTATCTGTGAGCCCGAAAAATATGAAGACATACGCGCACAGGTTGATGACCTGCTTAGGCAAAGCGGGCTTGATGCGGTTTACGAGACTGTTAAATGCAGAACGGAAAAGGAACTTGCGAGTAACGTGAAAGAACAGTATATTATCAGCGTTGCGGTGTGTATGGCAACTCTCATGTTCTCGCTTTTCACTTTCATATTTTCAATGCTTTATAAAATTGACGACAACATAAAGAATTATGCTATAAGTATTGTTGTTGGCGCAACTTATGGTGATATTTCGATAAGATATCTTTTTGAGTCGTTCGTTCTTTTTCTTCTCGGTCAGTCTACAGGTGTTTTCCTGTTCAGGTTTTATGCTGTTTATTCGTATATCTATCAGGGATACAATAATCTCGAAATTCAAACATTAAAATCAGGTTTCTTGCTTAACATACTGTTTTTTGTCGTTACGGCAGTTTTTTTGCTTATTTGCGTCAATGCGAAGTTACAGCCTTGTATCCCTCATCCGTGGAAATGAAGCAAGAAGAGAAAAGCACTTGCCTCTTTACCGTATTGTCATCTTCCTTATGCTTGCCGTTGTCGGCGTTTTCGCAATGTTCATAGCAAGTTATAGCGTCGCTCTCGACAGAATGGATTTATATTACAACAGCTATTTTACGGAAAATGTTAAAATTGCCTACGTAAACAACTTTACAAACGATGATGCTCCTCAGGTTAAGGTTGAAGTCAATATAATAGGAGAAAAAGCAGACGACGCAATCATAAACAGATATATTAACGTCTTTTATAAGGGCGACGACTATATAGAGGAACGAGGACTTTACTTTAACGGATATATAGACCCAGTAAATATGCTTTACGGAAGATTTTTCACTTCCGAAGAATCCGCCGGAAAAGAAAATATCGCTGTCGTCGGAAAAGGCATATACGAAAAATACGTTTCTTTTAACGAAAATGGCGAAATGGTATATCGCTCTGATGCGCTTGATTCCGATCTTCTCGTAATAGGCGTTATGGGCAAGGAGGAATCCGATACAAGCATAGACTTTACCGTGTTTACGCCGTTACAACTTCCCTCGATTAAATTCGGTGACGCAGGCACCTATACGATTGACGGAAAAGATAAGGATACGGTTGCAAAGCTTCTGGATGTTTTTACGGAAACAACTTCGCAGACGGCGATGATAAATACGAGAGACTATCATCCGAGAATAACCGTTGAAGCCCCGACCGATATGCTTTTAATGCTGTTTGTAATCGTTATTATCAACGCCGTTGTTTTCTGCTTTTATTACGTATCAAAGCAGCAGAACATTCATTATGTTAAAAAACTTGTTGGCTATTCCAAAATAATGATTCTTGTCGATACTTTCGTTGATTTTCTCTCTCTTGCTGCCTTTGCGTTCATTTCAGGCAACGCACTAACCGTTCTTCTTAAAGAAACTGTTTTTGCAGGCGTGGGTCTGTTTTCGATTTACATGCTTGATTTTCAGGTTATCCTTCTTTCTCTCGCCGCTGTCGCGCTGCTTACAGTTGTGCTTACGGTTATTGCCGTGACAAGAACGTTCGCTTCGGCCAACAATAACGAATACCGCGTGTGATCTGTAAAACACTTCAGTTTTTTAATAATTATTTCACATCTTTTTATTGACTTTTCTGCATATAAGTGATAAAATAAAGGGCAGTATATATTCTGCCCTTTTATTATTTTAGGAGACAAACAAATGAGTGAAACCAATACGATTCAATCAACGAACAAAAGATCAAAAATAAAAAAAATAGCCTTATACGGCATTCTGTCCGCAATAATAATCATCATGAGCTTTACTCCGCTTGGATTTCTTAAAGTCGGCACTTTTTCAATAACGTTTTTACCTATTCCTGTCGCTGTCGGCGCTGCTCTTCTCGGTCCAGTCGGAGGCCTCTACCTCGGCTCTCTTTTCGGTTTAATGAGCTTTCTTCAATGCTTCGGCATGGATCCTCAGGGAGTAATTTTGCTTGAAATCAATCCGATTTTCACATTTATACTCTGCGTAGTCACAAGAGCTTTGATGGGCTTTTGCTGCGGTCTGATATTTAAATTCTTGTCCAAAATAGATAAAACAAAAGTCGTTTCTTTCATCGTTTCAAGTTTTTCCGCAGCCTTTTTGAATACGGTCTTTTTCCTTTTTACTTTTACCGTTCTTTTCGGTGAAGGAGAAATCACAGAGCGGTTCGGAGCATCTCTTTCAACAATCCTTTTGACCGTAGTTTCCGTAAACGGTATTATAGAGGTTATCGTCTGCACAGCAGTCGGATTTGCCGTTTCAAAAGCGCTTTCCTATTTTCTTTTCAAGGAGCGTAACTGATGAAAACGGTTATCGGTATCGATATAGGCGGCAGCACGACAAAGATAGTCGGTCTTCGTGACGGCGTTACAATGAAGCCTATGCAGGTCAAAGCGACCGATCCAATAACTTCCCTTTACGGCGCTTTCGGCAGATATCTCAGTGAAAACTCCCTGCTTTTACCCGATGTTTCGGAAATACGCGTCACAGGCGTCGGCTCGTCGTTTGTTAAAGACGATATTTACGGCATTAAAACCGTTAAGGTTAACGAATTCAACGCGATCGGTCTTGGCGGACTTTATCTTACGGGACTTTCAAATGCGATAGTTGTCAGCATGGGAACAGGCACGGCGTTCGTTCACGCCAAAGGCGATAAATTTGAACACCTCGGAGGCACCGGGGTAGGCGGAGGCACGCTGCTCGGTCTTTCTTCAAAGCTTCTCGGCACAAGAAATTTCAAGAATATATGCGAACTTGCCGCCGAGGGAGATATTTCAAAAATAGATCTTGCCGTTGGCGATATAACAAAGAGTGAGGCGGGAATTCTCAAGAATGAAACAACCGCTTCCAACTTCGGCAAAATTTCCGACTATGCCAATAAAAACGATATCGCAGCCGGACTTATCAATATGGTTTGCCAGACGATCGGCATGCTCGCTTACTTTGCGAGCCGGTTTTCAGGCACAAACAATATCGTTCTTTGCGGAAGTATGACAAATATCCCGGACACATCGGAGTATTTTTCCGTTATCAATTCCTTATACGGTGTCAATATTTTCGTACCGGAAGATGCTGAATTCGCTACCGCTCTCGGCGCTGCGCTCCTTAAGGCAGACGGAGAGTAAATCAATTAACGGAGAATCCCGATGAAGGATCATCTTAACGCTCTTTACGAAGAGATAAAAGATTTTTCCGTCTCAACCGGAATAACGATAAAAATATTCGGTTCTGACGGCAATGAGATTATGTCTGTCGGCAACTGTCCCGAATGCGATCTGTGCAGACTTGCGGGATGTCCTCAGTCAGACTGCGTAAAAACCCATAAAAAGGCGGGCGAGGATACTCTCAGATTCGGAGGGAAATACGTATATCTATGCCCGATGGGCTTTGTTCACGCGTCATCTCCGATTCTCACCGATAATTCTGAGATAGTCACAGCATCCGCAGGTCCGGTGCTTATCATTGATAAAACCGATTATTTCAACGAATACATACGCGGAAGAGAAAATCTTACCGAAGAACAGCTTGCCGAAATAAACCGTATACTTGAAAGTATACCGATGTATACTCTTGAAAAGGTCACCGCATATTCCAATATGCTATACTACCTTGCCTCTTATTCAAGCGGAAAAGACCCTGTAAAGCTTCTGAATTCAGACGCAGGCGAGGAGGATGCCTCAACAGACCTTATCAATCTGAAAAACGGACTTATCGACAGAACAGAGTATCCTCTTTACAAAGAAAAAGAACTGATCGACGTTATGTCTGTCGGCGACAGAAAAAATGCTCAGCGCCTTCTTAACGAAATTCTCGGCTATATATTTTTTGCAACTGGCGGAAACATTGATATCATCCGCACCCGTGTTGCTGAGCTGATCGTCCAGCTTTCAAGGGCGGCTGCTCTCAACGGCGGAGTAAACCGTCAGAAAATAATGGATATCAGCGTCGAATACATGAAAACTATCTGGACAATGGAGTCGATAGACGATATTTCATCATGGATGTCAAGGATACTTTCTTCATTTACTCAGATGGTGTTTTCAACAAAAGAAATAAAGCACATAGACGTTATCCAGAAGGTCGTTTCCTATATAAACAGTAACTATATGAATAAAATATCTCTCGATGACATTGCAAAGGAAGGTTTTCTGTCTTCATCATACCTCAGCAAACTTTTCAAATCCGAAATGAAGATGAATCTTTCAACGTATATAAATAACGTCAGGGTTGAAAAAAGCAAGCTTCTGCTGCTTGACGACTCTCTCAGCATTATGGACGTTGCCATGATGGTCGGTTTTGAAGAGCAGAGCTATTTTTCAAAAGTATTCAGAAACGTGACAGGCGTGTCACCCGGTAAATTCAGACAACTGAAAGGTCACATATAATCTTTAATAATTTAAGGAGAACCGTTATGAAAACAAAAGCTTGCAGACTTTACGGAAAAAAGGATCTGCGCCTTGAAGAATTCGAACTTCCCGCCATAAAAGATGATGAAATACTTGCCAAAATCGTTTCAGACAGCGTTTGCATGTCGTCATACAAAGCTGTCGTTCAGGGTGAAGACCATAAGCGAGTTCCAAACGACGTAGCTTCAAACCCGGTCATTATCGGGCATGAATTCTGCGGTGAGATAATCGAGGTAGGCTCGAAATGGCAGAGCAAATTCAAACCGGGCAACAAGTTTTCCATTCAGCCGGCACTCAATGCCGATTTTAATCCTTATGCCGCGCCAGGATACTCCTTCAGATATATAGGCGGATCAGCAACGTATGTTGTAATTCCTTCGATCGTTATGGAGCGTGATTGCCTTCTTGAATATAACGGTGACGCCTTCTTCTACGGCTCGCTTTCCGAGCCTATGAGCTGCATTATCGGCGCTTTCCATGCAACCTATCACACCAAATACGGCGTTTACGAACATGAAATGGGTATCCGTAAGGGCGGCAACATGGCAATACTTGCAGGCGCAGGTCCTATGGGGCTCGGCGCAGTTGACTATGCCATCCACTGTGACAGAAAACCGTCACTTCTCGTTGTTACCGATATAGACGACGCCCGTCTTGAAAGGGCAGCGTCCATCCTCACGGCAAAAGAAGCCGAAAAAAACGGCGTAAAGCTCATTTATCTTAATACATCCAAACCGGAAAACGACAATGATTATATCAGATCGCTCACAGGCGGAGCAGGATTTGACGACGTATTTGTGTTCGCTCCCGTCAAGCCCGTAGTTGAACAGGGTGACAAGCTTCTTGCTCGTGACGGCTGCCTGAATTTCTTTGCCGGCCCCACAAATACCGAGTTCTCGGCGAACTTTAATTTCTACAACGTTCATTACTCAATGACGCACGTTGTCGGAACAAGCGGCGGTAATACCGACGATATGCGTGAATGTCTGAAAATGGTTTCCGAAGGAAAGATCAATCCCGCAGCGATGATAACTCATATAGGTGGACTGAATGCAACTGCTGAAACGATCCTTAATCTCCCGTCTATTCCCGGCGGCAAGAAACTTATTTACAATCATATCAATCTTCCGCTTACGGCTATCTCGGATTTCTCTTCTTCCTCAGATCCTCTTCTGAAAAAACTCGGCGAGATCGTGGAAAGAAACAACGGACTCTGGTGTCTTGAAGCCGAAAAATATCTGCTTGCCAACGCAAAAAACATATAAATAATTCGAAACGAAAAAGAGGGGATAAATATGCTTGAAAACCTCGTCGAAATCTCAAATAAATACGGCAGCCGTGATGACTGCGTAATCGCGGGAGGCGGAAACTCGTCAGTAAAAGACGAAAACTATATTTACGTCAAAGCATCGGGCACAACTCTTGCAACCATAAAAGCGGAAGGTTTTGTTAAAATGAACCGTCGCGCTCTTGCCGCAATGTTTACACGTAAATATTCGGATAAAACCGAAGAACGCGAAGCGGAAGTGCTTGCGGATCTTATGGACGCGCGCGAAAAAACAGAGTATGCAAAACGTCCTTCCGTTGAAACTTCTTTGCACGACCTTATGCCGCAAAAATACGTTCTGCATCTTCATCCTACTGCGGTAAATGCTCTTTCGTGCGCAAAAGACGGCGAAAAATACGCTCGTGAGATCCTCGGCAACGATATAGTCTGGGTATGCCCCACCGAACCGGGCTGGACGCTCGCAGTTGCCGTAAAAAATGCGATGGATGAATTCAAGGCGAAAAACGGAAAAGCCGCTTCGGTAATAATCCTTGCAAATCACGGTATCTTTGTAGCCGCAGATACGGCTGAAGAGATAGACAGAATGTATTGCGATATATTTGATAAGATTAACACTCGTCTTTATGTCGTTCCTGATCTTTCCGATGTGGAATTTGACCGTGAAAAGGCTGCATATGCAGCTCCCGCGATCAGAATGATACTCAAAGGCGAAAGCGCAACGTCATCCGTCGTTTTTAGAACAAATAAAGAAATTATGAGTTATGTGACGGACGAATCCGCATTTTCGCCCATATCGAAAGCGTATACACCCGACCATATGGTATACTGCAATAACGATTTTTTGTTCGTTCCGGAAACAGACGGCGTAGATGAACAGGACGACCTTATAAAAGAAAAGATCGACGAGTATAAAAACAAATTCGGCTATGCTCCGAGAATCATAGCTCTTCAGAATGTCGGCGTGTTCGCACACGGCGCAACAAAGAAAGCCTCAGACGTTGCTATGAAGCTTTTTATCGATAACATGAAGATAGCAACTCTTTCCCGTAATTTCGGCGGAAATTCGTTCCCGCCTCAAAAGCTCGTTGATTTTATCAATAACTGGGATGCTGAGCGCTATCGCAGATCGGTAAGCCTCACCGGAACCGCAAAACGCCTCGGAGAAAAAATAGCTATCGTCACCGGCGCGGCGCAGGGCTTTGGCGCAGGAATAGCTGATTGCCTTCTTGAAGCAGGTGCAAAAACGGTTATTGCAGACCTCAACTATGATCTGGCAAAGAAAAATGTTGATTACATCAACGAAAAATACGGCGACTGTGCGGCTCTTGCTGTTAAAGTAGACGTATCGGACGAATCAAACGTTCAGAATATGATATTTGAGACCGTTTTTGAGTATGGCGGACTTGATCTTTTCGTCAATAACGCCGGCATTGCGAAACCCGGAAATCTTGAAGAAATGAGTCCCGATCTTTTCAATCTGATAACAAAGATCAACTATACCGCATATTTCCTCTGCACAAAGCATGCCGCAAGAATAATGAAGATTCAGCACCGATACAACGAATCGTATTATGCCGATATCGTCTGTGTAAACTCCAAATCAGGTCTTCAGGGAAGCAATAAAAACTTTGCTTACGCCGGCAGTAAGTTCGGTTCGATAGGTCTTACCCAGAGCTTTGCTCTCGAGCTTCTTGATTATAATATCAAGGTTAACGCCGTTTGTCCCGGCAATTTCTTCGACGGACCGCTCTGGTCAGACCCCGTAAAAGGACTTTTCACGCTGTATCTCAATTCCGGCAAGGTCCCCGGCGCAAAGAATGTTGCGGACGTCAAGAAGTATTATGAGAGCAAGATCCCGATGAGAAGAGGTTGTCTCCCTTCAGATGTCGCCCGCGCTATTATGTATTGCGTTGAACAGGAATACGAAACAGGACAGGCGATCCCGGTTACCGGCGGTCAGGTAATGCTTAAGTAATTACTTTTTATGCAAAATAATAAATAATATACAGAAGGATGTGTTTTCTTTGGCAACACCTGTTATTATGCCCCGTCAGGGTCAGAGCGTTGAAAGCTGCATAATCACAAAATGGCAAAAAAAGCCGGGAGATCATGTGTCGCTCGGAGACGTTCTGTTTACTTATGAAACAGACAAAGCCACTTTTGACGAAAAAGCAAAAACAGAAGGCGAACTTCTCGGCGTTTTCTTTGAAGAGGGCGACGATGTCGAATGTCTTCTCAATGTATGCGTTATAGGCCAGAAAGGCGAATCATACGAAGAGTTTGATCCTAAAAACGCTTCCGCCGAGAAAAAAGAAGAACCCGAAAAAACACAGCAGACTCAGACTGTTGCGGTCGCTCAGACCGAAGCCGCTCCTGTTTCTGCAGGTACCGATCATCTGAAAATCTCGCCGAGAGCAAAAAATCTTGTAAATACAACGGGTGCAGATCTCCGTTATTGCACTCCGACAGGTCCTAACGGACGTATTATAGAACGTGATATCAGAAAGCTTATCGCAGAGGGCAAAACAGTTTCGGCTGCAGCTCAGGGCGAATATGTTTCTCTTGAAAAGGAGATTGCCGGCACAGGCATAGGAGGAATGATTTCTACTGCAGATCTCAATCCCTCGGAAGAAAAGAAACCCACAGCAGCTGCTGCGGTTTGTGCCGCTCCCGATTTCAGCGAATGCGAAGAGGTCAAGCTTCCCAATATACGCAAGGTTATCGCACGCCAGATGCATGCGTCGCTTTCAGAGATGGCTCAGCTTACCCTCAACACATCATTCGACGCTACCGAAATACTTGCTTACCGCGCAAAGGTCAAAGAAAGCAGAGAAAAACTCGGTCTTGCCAACATTACTCTCAACGATATCATTCTTTTTGCTGTTTCGAGAGTTTTGCCTGATCACAAAGACCTTAACGCAAACTTCTTTGAAGATAAGATCGTTTATTATAAACACGTTAATCTCGGCGTTGCGGTTGATACACCGAGAGGACTTATGGTTCCCACCGTCTTTGGCGCAGATACAATGTCTCTGAGCGCGATTTCGTCAGCATCCAAAAAACTGCAGGACGAAGCTAAATCAGGTACCGTAAATCCCGATCTTCTCAGGGGCGGCACATTCACCGTTACAAATCTCGGAGGTCTTGGCGTTGAGTCGTTTACTCCGGTTATCAATCCGCCTCAGACTGGTATTCTCGGCGTTGACAACGTTACCACAAGAGTAAAAATGGTCGGCGGCGAAATGAAACCTTATCAGGCTATGGGGCTTTCACTTACCTTTGATCACAGAGCACTTGACGGAGCTCCCGCAGCAAGATTCCTTTCAGACCTCGTTTCGGCGCTTGAAAACTTCTCGCTTCTTCTTGCAAAATAGGGGAGGATTAAAATGATTTATGATCTTATAGTTCTCGGCGGAGGACCTGCAGGCTACCTTGCTGCCGAAAGAGCCGCACACGCAGGACTTTCCACAGTAGTTATAGAGAAACGTGTCTTCGGAGGCTGCTGCCTTAACGAAGGCTGCATTCCCTCAAAAGCGCTTCTTTACTCGGCAAAAATCTATGATTACACCCGTCATGGCGAAAAATACGGTGTAACTGCGGAAAATCAAAAAATAGACCACGCAAAAGTCGTTGAAAGAAAGAATAAGGTCGTCAAAACACTCGTTTCCGGCATTAAAGGCGCATTGAAGGCAAACGGAGCAGTCTCTGTTGAAGGAGAAGGCTTTATCACAGGTAAAAATGCCGAAGGAAATATCACCGTCAGCGTAGGAAACGACGTTTATGAAGGAAAGCATCTGATTATCGCAACAGGTTCAATGCCGGTAGTTCCTCCGATTCCTGGAGTAAAAGAAGGTCTGGAATCCGGATTCGTCCTTACAAACCGCGAAATTCTCGACCTTTCATCGATTCCCGAAAACCTGACCGTTATAGGCGGAGGTGTTATCGGTCTCGAGATGGCGTCATATTTCAATTCTGTCGGATCAAAAGTGACCGTGGTTGAAATGCTTGACAAAATAGCCGGACCGACAGACCGTGAAATCAGCGAGATACTCATGAATAACTACGCAAAGAAGGGCGTTGATTTCCGCCTCGGCTGTAAAGTCGTTTCAGTGCAGAACGGATCTGTAACATATGAAAAAGACGGTGTTACCGAATCCGTAAAAGCCGACAAGGTCCTTCTTTCCATAGGTCGACGCGCTGTAACGAAAGACATCGGACTTGAAAATCTCGGTGTCCTCGTCGAACGCGGCGCTATCGTTACCGACAGATATATGAAAACAAACGTTGCCAACGTTTACGCCGCAGGCGATATAAACGGCAAATCAATGCTCGCGCATACCGCATACAGAGAGGCTGAAGTTGCCGTCAACAATATCCTCGGAAAAAAGGATATAATGCGCTATAACGCGATTCCGTCTGTTATCTATACAAACCCCGAAGTAGGCTCCGTCGGCGAAACCGAGCAGACTGCCGCACAGAAGGGTATAGATTTTGCAGTTGCTAAAATATCTATGCGTTATTCCGGCAGATATGTTGCCGAAAATGAAGGCGGAGACGGAATATGCAAGGTAATAGTCAATAAAAAATACGGCAACGTGATAGGTGTTCACATGATCACAAATTACGCTTCGGAAATTATCTGGGGCGCTGCGCTTGCTATCGAACAGGAAATGACGATTGAAAAAATGCAAGAAGTTGTTTTCCCGCATCCGACGGTCAGCGAAATCATCAGAGAAGCTATATTCAGTATATAAGGAGAGAAAACAATGCCTAAGAGTCAATTTATCAACCCCGAAGAGATCCGCAAAAGCGGCGTTTTAAGCTTTCAGGACATTCAGCTGAATCAGTACAACAAAACGATAAAGGATGAAAAAGAGAATTTCTCGGATAAAGACTTCATGAGAATATACCGTGATATGGCTTTTATCCGCGAATTCGAAACAATGCTTTATCTCATCAAAACAACAAGCGAATATAACGGTGTTTCATATAACAACCCCGGTCCTGCGCATCTTTCGATGGGTCAGGAAGCATCTGCGGTAGGTCAGGCTTATCTGCTCGGCATAGACGATTTTATTTTCGGATCTCACAGAAGCCACGGCGAGATCCTCGCCAAGGGACTTTCCGCAATCGAGAAAATAGACGATGCTCAGCTTTATGACATCATGAAAAACTTCCTCGGCGGCAAGATACTCAAAATCGTTGAAAAAGATCAGAAATCAACAAAAGATCTCGCGATCGACTTCCTTATCTACGGCGCTCTCGCTGAGATTTTCGCTCGCGATACAGGATTCCATGAAGGACTCGGCGGCTCTATGCACTGCTTCTTCCTTCCCTTTGGTATTTATCCGAACAACGCTATCGTAGGCGGCTCTGCTACCATCGCGGCAGGCGCAGCTCTCTTCAAAAAGGTAAATAAGAAAAACGGTATCTGCATTTCCAACATCGGTGACGGCGCTATGGGCCGCGGTCCTGTTTGGGAAGCAATGAACTTTGCTGCAATGGATCAGTATACGCAGCTTTGGGAGGACGCTTACAAAGGCGGACTTCCCGTTATCTTCAACTTCTTTAACAACTCCTACGGTATGGGCGGACAGACATACGGCGAAACAATGGCATACGGCATTCTCGCAAGAGTCGGTGCAGGCGTTACTCCCTCTCAGATGTATTCCGAACGTGTCGACGGTTATAATCCTCTTGCCGTTATCGACGCTATGCGCCGCAAGATCGATATAATCAAAGAAAACAAGGGTCCCGTTCTTCTTGACACTGTTACTTACCGTATCGCCGGCCATTCTCCCTCCGACTCAAGCTCTTACAGAACTCAGGAAGAGATCCAGGCGTGGGAAGAACAGGATGTTCTGAAGTCCTACAGCGCTAAACTCATGGATGCCAACGTAGGAACTTCCGATGATTTTGACGCGATAAGAGAAGAAGTTAAAAACCGTATCACAAAAATCTGCGCAATGGCAGTCGATGAATCCATATCTCCGAGAATGGATCTTTTCAAAACACCCGATGCAATCGAAAAGCTCATGTTCTCTAACGAGAAGATCGAAAAGATGGAAGACAGACCCGTTGAGGTCAATATGCCTATGTCCGAAAACCCGCGCGTTCAGGCAATTGCCAAAAAGGAACGCTGGGGCTTCGATGCAGAAGGAAAACTCGTATCCAAAAATAAAGTTTTCCAGCTCAGAGACGGTCTTTTCGAGGCGATAATCGATAAATTCTACAAAGATCCTACACTTATCACATACGGCGAAGACGTGCGTGACTGGGGCGGGGCATATGCCGTTTACAGAGGACTTACCGAAGCGCTTCCGTATCACAGGCTCTTCAACGCGCCTATATCCGAATCTGCTATAATCGGTACCGCAGTCGGCTATGCAATGGCAGGAGGACGCGCGATAGTTGAACTTATGTATTGCGACTTTATCGGCTGTGCCGGCGATGAAATATTCAATCAGCTCGCAAAATGGCAGGCAATGAGCGCAGGACTTCTTAAAATGCCTGTTGTCGTCCGCGTTTCCGTCGGTTCAAAATACGGCGCTCAGCATTCTCAGGACTGGACTTCTCTTTGCGCAGCCATTCCGGGGCTTAAATGCGTATTCCCCGTAACTCCTTACGACGCAAAAGGCCTTATGAATGCAGCTCTTGCTGGAACAGACCCCGTAATCTTCTTCGAAAGCCAGCGTGTATACGACGTAGGCGAACAGTTCCATGAAGGCGGTGTTCCCGAAGGCTATTACGAAGTACAGATCGGCGAGCCTGACATAAAGAAACAGGGTAGTGACATCACGATCCTTACCGTCGGTTCAACTCTTTATACTGCACTTAAAGCCGCTAAAGAGCTTGAAGAAAAATATAATATCTCAGCAGAAGTAATCGACGCCCGCACTATCGTGCCTTTTAATTATGAAAAGGTAATAGAGAGTGTCAAGAAGACAGGAAAGATCCTTCTTGCTTCCGACGCCGTAGACCGCGGTTCCGTTCTTAAAACCATGGCAGCCAACATTTCGGAACTTGCATTTGATTATCTTGATGCACCTCCGGTCGTTATCGGTTCCCGCAACTGGATCACTCCCGCATATGAGCTCGAGAAACACTTCTTCCCGCAGCCCGACTGGATTATCGATGCAATCCATGAGCGCATAATGCCTATCGAAGGCTATGTTCCCGTACGCAATTTCACAGACGGCGAACGCATCCGTCGTGAAAAACTCGGCGTTTAATCAATATGGTTTTACGGCAGCGGCAATCCCGCTGCCGTTGCTTTATTTCTGACATTTTTCCGAACAATTCCGAATTATATTGATTTATAAATAAAACTATGCTATAATACTTGAGTTCGCTGACTGCGAATAAAAATTTAGTCAGACTACGCACACGCGGTATATCCGACGAGGTGCGGAAAATCGCTTTTCCGTTGCCGGTTCAGCTGCGTGGTGGTATCAACTGAAAAAAAGGAGCAAAAAAAAATGGCAGTAGTATCCATGAAACAGCTTCTTGAAGCAGGCGTTCATTTCGGACACCACACAAGAAGATGGAACCCCAAGATGGCCGAGTATATCTTCACCGAAAGAAACGGTGTTTATATCATCGACCTTCAGAAAACAGTAAAGAAAATCGAAGAAGCTTATGACTTTGTTCGTCAGCTCGCAGAAGACGGCGAAACCGTTCTTTTCGTAGGAACAAAGAAACAGGCTCAGGACTCTATCCGTGAAGAAGCGGAAAGAGTAGGCATGTATTACGTCAACGCAAGATGGCTCGGCGGCATGCTCACCAACTTTACCACAATCAAAACCCGTATCGACCGTCTCGCTCAGCTTCGCAAGATGGAAGAAGACGGCACTTTCGATCTCCTTCCCAAAAAGGAAGTTATCAAGCTCAATCTTGAGATCGAACGTCTTGAAAAATACCTCGGCGGTATCAAAAACATGAAAAAGCTTCCCGGCGCACTCTTCATCGTAGACCCCCGCAAAGAGCGCAATGCTGTTGCAGAAGCAAGAAAACTCAACATTCCCATCGTTGCTATCGTAGACACCAACTGTGACCCCGATGAGATAGACTATCCCATCCCCGGTAATGATGACGCGATCCGCGGTGTTCGCCTCATATCCGCAACTATCGCTAATGCGATTCTTGAAGGCAAACAGGGCGAGCAGCTTTCAGACAGCGCTGAAGATACGGCACCTGTTGAAGAAGCAGTTGAAGAAGAATAATATAAGGAGGAAAGAATAATGGCAAATATTACAGCTAAAGAAGTGCAGGCCCTCAGAGAAAGAACGGGCGTAGGCATGATGAAATGCAAAGAAGCTCTTATCGCTACAGACGGCGATATGGAAAAAGCCGTTACCTTCCTTCGTGAAAAGGGTCTCGCGGTTGCAGCTAAAAAAGCAAGCAGAATCGCTGCCGAAGGCGTCGTTGCTCTTTACTGTGACGACAAAGTAGGCGTTCTTGTAGAAGTTAACTCCGAAACAGACTTCGTTGCTAAAAACCCCGTTTTCAAGGAATTTGCAGACGGTATAGCTAAGGTTATCGCTGAAAACAATCCTGCCGATGTAGAAGCTCTTCTCGGCATGAAATTCCCCGGATCAGATCTCACCGTTGAAGAAGTTCGTAAAGAAAAAGTTCTCGTTATCGGTGAAAACATCAATATCCGTCGTTTTGCACGCGAAGAAGGCGCTACATACTGCTACAGCCACGGCGGCGGCAGAATAGGCGTACTCGTTAAATTTGACGGCAAGGGAACAGGTGATTTCGCAGCAGATGCAAAGAATGTCTGCATGCAGATCGCAGCTATGACTCCCTCTTATCTCAATAAAGAGTCTGTTCCCGCAGATATCATCGAAAACGAAAAGAATATCCTTCTTGCCCAGATCAAAAATGATCCCAAGCAGGCTAATAAACCTCAGGCTGTTATCGACAAGATGATCAACGGCAAACTCACAAAGTTCTATACCGAAAACGTCCTTCTCGAACAGGTATATTTCTTTGATGAAACAGTCACCGTCGGAAAGGCTCTTGCACAGTCCGGTCTCAATCTTCTTTCCTTCACACGCTTTGAAAAAGGCGAAGGACTTCAGAAGAGAGAAGACAACTTCGCTGCTGAAGTTGCTGCAATGGCTAAATAATCAGAAACAAACTATTATATTTTTTCTTACACTAATTCGGAGGTGTGAATACTTTGCCTAATATTAAATCAGCAAAGAAACGTGTTAAAGTTAACGCTGTTAAGCGTATGCAGAATAAAATACAGAAAAGCGAAATGAAAACCGAGCTCAAATCGATTGCAGCTAAGCTTGCTGAAACAAAGGATGCAAAACTCCTCAGCGAAGCATACAAAACTCTCGATCAGGCAGTTGCAAAAGGTCTTCTTCATCGCAATACGGCGGCTCGCAAAAAAGCGCAGTTCGCAGCAATGGCTAAATAACACAATTCTATTGAAAACGGTTCCGTTAATTCGGAACCGTTTTTTCAATTATAGCTTTATCACTCTTTCATCAGGCTCAATAACCGCTTTATTGACTTTCAGAGCTTATAGGTATATAATATACGTGTCGATCGGCAGAGTTATATAAAAAGGAGCATTTTTATGTTTAATATGATGAATGTGGCAGAACGTATTCTGACCGCAAGAAAGAAAGCAGGACTTACTCAGATGGAAGTTGCAAATAGAGTAGGA